>Ga0102962_1000092_pt1 | contig 55138 bp, 49 predicted proteins | sample SalPonF2_C_D2_MG_FD_84519 | JGI IMG/M metagenome (GOLD analysis project Ga0102962, IMG submission 84519) | Salt pond soil microbial communities from South San Francisco under conditions of wetland restoration - Salt Pond MetaG SF2_C_D2_MG ...
AAAAGCGATGTGAGCAAGACCCCCGCGGGCGAGCTCATGGCGCACACCGCCAAGCCCACCGCCGAGAACGACCCTTATCTGCACGAAAGCGCCCAGGTGCTGGTCGATCTGGTGCGGCTGGAGAAAAAGCGCTGAGCGCGCAGGTCAGAGTTCGCCTCAGGGCTCGGCCCACAGCAGCGGGTCCAGCGATGTCTGCCAGCCGTAGCGAGCCAGGTCGATTCGGCCCCTGATGAAGACCACGCCTTCGCCTTCCAGGCGCTCGCGTTGCTCGCGGTAGGCGTCAGAGCCGGGGGCGAGCGAAATCCGACCTTGGGCGTTGACGACGCGGTGCCAGGGCAGCGCCGATGCCGCGGGCGCGCAGCGCAGCACGTGACCGACCAGCCGCGCGCGCCGCGGCAATCCGGCGCGGTCGGCGACTTGGCCATAGCTGGCGACGCGACCGTATGGGATGCGCCGCACGACCGCCAGGATTTGCTCGTGCGAGTCGGCAGGGGGCGGGCGCGATGACATCATGGATCTCCGAGTCGGTGCTCCCTGCTTGCTTGCTCGAGCGCCATCATACCTGCCGGAGCAGTGCATGAAAGAGACGACGGCGTACGCATTTGATGCCGACACACGCATCGACTCCGGCGCGGCACCTGGGCAGTGGCGTGTCGGCGTCAGCGCGCGCTGGAACATCATGGGCGTGCCGGACGGCGGTTACGTGATGGCATTGGCCGTCAATGCCTTGCGTGCCCAAATCGCCCACCCCCACCCGCTCACCGTCACGGGTCATTACTTGGAGCGCACCGAGCCCGGACCGGGCGTCGTTGTAGCCGAGACCCTGCGGACGGGGCGCAGCCTGTCAAGCGGCATGGCGCGTTTGATCCAAGAAGGACGCGAGCGCGCCCGTTTCCTGACGGCGTTCACCGATTTTGGCGCCGCGCAGGGGCCCACGCTGATCGAGGCCGAGCCGCCCGCCATACCGCCGCTGGATGCATGCACGCGGGCGCGCATGCCCTCGGAGTTGGGCGAGCAGTTGACCCTGCGGCTGGATCCGGCCTGTGCTGGCTGGTTGCGGGGCGAGCCCGGCGGTCCGGCCGACGTTCGCGGCTGGATACGTTTCGCCGACGGGCGCGAACCCGATCCGCTGTCGCTGCTGTTCTTTGCGGACGCGTTTCCGCCCGCCGTCTTCGCAAGCTTCGGCGCCACGGGCTGGGTGCCGACGATCGAGCTGACCGTGCATGTGCGTGCCGTGCCCGCCCCCGGCTGGCTGCGTTGCCGGTTCCGCACACGCATGCTGGAGCGCGGGCTGATGGACGAGGGTGGTGAGATCTGGGACAGCGCGGGCCGCCTGGTGGCCATGTCCCGACAAATGGCTAAACTCAGGCTGACGGACGGCTAAGGCCATGCCCTGTGAATGACAGCGTGAGCACTGACAGCGCTAATAGGGGTAGCCGGGGTTCGCCCGAGTCTCTGAACGACCTTCGGCGAAAATGCTTGATTCGCGGTTGGAAACGCAGTATCGGCCGGTGACTTATGCACATTATCACGAAGGGCAGGGCGCGGCCGCTTGTGTCAAGTGGGCAGAGGCTCCGTTGTGGCCGTGACACTGTAAGCCGCGGTTTTATATATAGTTCCAGTATCAGAGCCGGGTTTCGCGAAGATCGGCGCCGCGTTCCGGAACCGCTGCCGGCACGCTTGCAGCAGGACTGTCCCCACACTTATCCACAAACACTAGGCAGGCGTGTGACGGCCACGACAGAGTCTATGGCGTGAGGAACGCCGACCGAGTTTGGCGGGTCGCGGTGCCCGCGCCGCTGTTCGAGATCTTCGATTATCGGCCGCCGCCGGAATGGACCGGAGCCCCGCCGGCTGCCGGCACGAGGCTGCGCGTCCCCTTTGGCCGCCGCCGTCTGGTGGCGGTGCTCGTGGGAACGGCGGAGCGCAGCGAGTTAGGCGTCGGCGCGCTCAAGGCAGTCGAGGAGGTGCTGGACGCGGCGCCCCTCATACCGGACGAACTCCTTGTCCTCTGCCGTTGGGCGGCGCGCTACTACCACCACCCTTTGGGGGAGGTGCTGGCAACGGCGCTGCCGGCGCGGCTGCGCCAGGGCGCAGCCGCGGTACGAGCGCAGCTCCGGCGCTGGCGCGTCAGCTGTGTGGCGGAAGAGCGAGCGCTCGAAGCCGTTTCGCGGACGCCCAAGCAGGCACGTCTGCTCGCTTACCTGCGCGCGCACGGCGACGGCGTGGACGAGGCCGCGCTGCACGCCGAGTTTGCTCATTGGCGTGGTCCGCTCAAGGCTCTGCTGGACAAAGGGCTGATTGAGACCGCGCCGCTGCCGGCTTCCGCGGCCAGTGGGGCGGAAGCGGGTCCGGCGCTGGGAGAAGAGCAAAGACACGCGCTCGCGCGTCTGCAGGCGGGACTGGAGCGCTTCCATCCGGTGCTGCTGGACGGGGTCACGGGCAGCGGGAAAACCGAGGTTTACCTGCGGGCAATCTGCGAGATACTCGCGCTCGGGCGGCAGGCGCTGGTGCTGGTTCCCGAGATCGGGCTTACGCCGCAGCTGGTTGAGCGACTGCGCCGGCGCTTGCCGGGCCGCCTGGCCGTCCTGCACTCCGGTCTCAGTGACGGCCAGCGTCAAACCGCGTGGCTCGCTGCGCGCGACGGCGAGGTGGATGTGGTGGTGGGCACCCGATCGGCGGTGTTCACGCCACTGGCCAGACCCGGTCTGATCGTGGTGGACGAAGAGCACGATCCCTCCCTCAAGCAGCAGGAAGGACTGCGCTATTCGGCGCGCGACGTGGCCGTTCGCCGTGCGTCCATGCTCAGCATTCCGGTGCTTATGGGCTCGGCGACGCCGGCGCTGGAATCCCTGTACAACGCGCAACGCGGGCGCTACGAGCATTTGCGCCTGACCCGGCGCGCCGCGGGTGCGCGCGCACCGACGCTGCGCGTTCTCGACGTGCGCGGCCGCCCCATGCGGGAGGGGGTTTCGGAACTGCTGCTCGGCCACGTCAGGAGCCACCTGGAAGCGGGCGGCCAGGCGCTGTTGTTTCTGAACCGGCGCGGATATGCGCCGACGCTCATTTGCCATGATTGCGGCTGGGTAGCCGAATGCCGCCGCTGCGATGCGCGCCTGACGCTGCACCAGCGCCAGCGGCGTTTGCGCTGTCACCATTGCGGTGCCGAGCGCCTGCCCGATTCGAGCTGCCCGTCGTGCGCCAGCACCGCGCTGATGGCTCTGGGACAGGGCACCGAGCGCATCGAGGCGCTGGTGCGCGAGCGTTTCCCGGAGGTGGGAGTGACCCGCATCGACCGCGACACCACCGCGCGAAAGGGGGCTTTCGAGGCGCTCACGGCGGCGGTGAGCAGCGGAGAGGCGCGCATCCTCATCGGTACCCAAATGCTGGCAAAAGGCCATCACTTTCCCGATATCAGCCTGGTCGGCGTGATCAACGCGGACCAGGGGCTTTTCGGAGTGGATTTCCGCGCCCCCGAGCGCATGGCACAGCTGATCACTCAGGTCGCCGGTCGCGCCGGCCGCGCCGAGCGTCCGGGCGAGGTGTTCATCCAGACCCACCACCCGGAGCATCCGCTGCTGCTGCGCCTGATCCGCGACGGCTACGCCAGCTTCGCTCAGGCGGCCCTCGCCGAACGCGAGCAGACCGGTTTGCCGCCGTTCTCCCATCTGGCGCTGTTGCGCGCCGAGTCCACCCGCGCGGACAGCCCCATGACTTTCCTCGCCCAGGCCGCGGCCGCCGCGCGTGAACTGGACACTCCGGGCGTCGTCCTGGCGGGTCCCGTGCCCGCCCCCATGGAGCGCCGCGCCGGGCGGGTGCGCGCGCACCTGTTGCTGCAGGCTGGCCGGCGCGCCGATCTGCACCGTCTGTTGACGCCGTGGGCGAGCAGACTCGCGGGTTTGCCCGAGGCGCGGCGCGTGCGCTGGTCGCTGGACGTGGACCCGCAGGATCTGCTGTAGCCGGCGCTCGCTGGCCGAGGGCGGGGCGCAACCGTTAGAATTCGCCGCTGACGTTCCTCGGCGCCGATCCTGACACGCGGGAGACGCGCTGGGAATTCCTCTCGAGGGCTGGCATGAAAGACCATTTGCAAGGGCTGCTGCGCGCTGCCGTGCGGGCGCTGATCCGCGATCAGCTGCCGGCGCTGGAAGTGCCCGGCGACATACGCATCGAGCGCACGCGCGACGCCGCGCATGGCGACTTCGCGTCGAATCTGGCGCTCACGCTGGCCAAGCCCGCGCAGCGCAATCCGCGGGAGCTGGCGCAAGCGCTGGTGGAGCGCCTGCCGGCCTCTGAGCAGGTGGCGCGGGTGGAGGTGGCCGGCCCCGGCTTCATCAATTTTTTCATGACGCCGACGGCATTCCAGGCGGTGGTGCCGCAGATCCTGGATGCCGGCGAGGCGTATGGCCGCAGCGACGCCGCCGGACGCCGTGCGCTGGTCGAGTTCGTCTCCGCGAATCCCACCGGACCGCTGCACGTCGGCCACGGCCGCGGCGCCGCGTTTGGCGACAGCGTCGCCAACCTGCTGGAGGCGGCCGGCTATGCGGTGGCGCGCGAGTACTACGTCAACGACGCCGGCCGCCAGATGGATATCCTCGCGACCAGCGTGTGGTTGCGCTATCTGGACCTGTGCGGAGAGCACGTGCCGTTTCCACCCAATGCCTACCAGGGCGACTACATCGGCGACACCGCAAGGGCCCTGCTGGCGGAGGCTGGCGAGCGGCTGGTGCGCCCGGCGCGCGAGGTGCTGGACGAAGCACCTGCCTCCGAGGCCGACGGCGGTGACCGGGAGAAGCATCTGGACGGGCTCATCCGCGCGGCCAAGCAGCTTCTGGGCCGGGAGGACTACGCGTTGGTGTTGACGCGCGTGCTCGACGGCCAGCTTGACGACATCCGCCAGGACCTGGCGGCGTTCGGGGTGCGCTTCGACCGCTGGTTTTCCGAGCGGGAGGTGGTGGCCGGCGGCGCGGTGCAGGCGGCTCTCGACAAGCTCGAGGCGGGCGGCCATCTGTACCGGCAGGATGGGGCGACCTGGTTCCGTTCCAGCCAGTTCGGCGACGAGAAGGACCGGGTGGTCGTGCGTGACAACGGTGATCCCACTTACTTCGCCTCCGACATCGCCTACCACCTGAACAAGCTCGAGCGCGGCTTCGATCTGCTGATCGACGTCTGGGGCGCCGACCATCACGGCTACATCAAACGTTTGGCCGGCGCGGTGCAGGCGCTCACGGGCCGGGGCGACGCCCTGGAGATCCGCCTGGTGCAGTTCGTGAGCCTCTACCGGGGGCGCGAAAAGCTGTCCATGTCCACACGCGCCGGCCAGTACGTGACGCTGGCCGATCTGCGTCAGGAGGTGGGCGTGGATGCCACGCGGTTTTTCTACGTGTCGCGCTCGAACGACCAGCACCTGGACTTTGACCTGGAGCTGGCGAAGTCGCGCTCCAATGACAATCCCGTTTACTACATTCAGTACGCCCATGCGCGCGTAGCAAGCGTCATGCGGCAGCTCTCGGACAAAGGCCTGACGTGGCAGCGTGAGCGCGGCTTGGGTGCGCTCACGCGCCTCGATGAGGGGCACGAGCGCGGCCTGCTCAACCGCCTTTCCCGCTACCCCGAGGTGGTGGAGCAGGCGGCGGCGGCGCGCGCGCCGCACACTGTCGCCCATTATCTGCGGGAGCTGGCCGAGGATTTCCACAGTTATTACAACGCGCATACCTTTTTGGTGGATGACGCGGAGCTGCGCGATGCGCGCCTCGCGCTGGTGCTCGCCACGCGTCAAGTGGTAAGCAACGGCCTGCGCTTGCTGGGAGTGAGCGCGCCGGAGAGCATGTAACGCTTTATGGCCAGGGATTACGCGGGACGGGGCAGTCACAGCGGCAACCGCGGGCGCGGCGGCGCCAAAGGGCGTGGCGGTAACGCCCGCCGTACCCCCAAAAGCACCAATGGGCGCAAGCGTCAGGCTCCGGCGCCGCGGCGCGCCGGCATTCCCGGGTGGGTGTGGTTGTTCTGCGGCGTGACCGTGGGGCTTATGTTAGCTATGGGCGCCTATATCGCCACGCGCCCGGTGGGTCGGCACATGTCCACGGTGGAGCAGACTTTGCCGGCCCGGGTGCCACCCGGGCCATCTCGAAGCGCCAAGCAGCAGCCGCCGCCGCCCAAGAGCAAACCGCGCTTTTCGTTTTACGAGATGCTGCCCAACTATGAAGTTGTCATCCCCAAAGAGCGCAATCGCTCGCCCGCGCAACAGGCCCATCCGCAAGTCGCTAAAGACGGGACTTATGTCATCCAGGTGGCCTCGTTCAAGCAGTTGAGCAGCGCCAACGCGGAAAAGGCCAAGCTGGCCCTTCTGGGGATCGAGTCGCAAATCCAGAAGTCGGCCGGTGATAACGGGACCACCTGGTACCGGGTGCGGGTCGGTCCGTCGCGGGATACGCAGCGGCTCAATCACGTGCTGTCGCTGCTTAAGCAAAACCACGTCGACAGCCTGGTGATGCGCGTGCGCCAAAACGGCTAGGCATCGGCGGCGCGCCCATGTTCAAGCGGAGGCGGAGAATGTCACATGGCCTTGCCCGAGGGCGATGAGCTGGTGGAGCGCCTGTCGGGCCTGGGAGCCGACTGGGCAGCGCTCGTGGAATCGTTGGCGGCCGCCTGCCAGCAGGCGGGGCAGCCGCTGTCGCTGGCGGCGCTCTTGTTTGCGCTGCGCGATATCCCGTATGGCCCCCCGCAGGGCGAGGATACGGCGCAGGCGGTGCTGGCGCAGTGGCGCGGCACGGGTGAGGGCAAACACCTGCTTGCCCACAGCGCCCTCGATCGCCTGGCGCTCAAACCGCGGTTCTGGATGGCGCAGTACCGCCTCAGCGCGGAGGCCGCGTGGCTGCCGGCGGCGCTGCGCGAGCGCCTGCCCGCACTCGGCGTGTGGGACGTGCACCATTTTTTGACGGCGGAGCTGCTGGGGCGCACCTGCCGCATCGATCTCACCTGGCCGGTATCCCTGGCAGCCGAGGGGCTGCCGACGACCCGACACTGGGCGCCGGGCCGGGACTTCAGCGTGGCCGTGGTGTCGGCGCTGGCGGTGCCGGTGCCGGTTGCCGAGATGCCCCGGCGCAAGCGTGATTGGCTGGAGGCGCTCAATGGCGACGAGGCCGCCCTGCACCAGGAGGCGGTGGCGGAGCTCACCGCCTTCGTCGAGGCGCACCAGCCGTGCCCGGCGCTGCGTGAAGCACTGGTGCGCTCGGTTGCAAGCCTTTATCCATGAACGGACTGCGCGGCTACAGGTAGGGCGAGAACAGCCACGCCAATGCGTCGCGCACGCGCGCGGCCAAGGAGCGGTCCCGCAGCGTCTCGGCGGTTACCGGCTGGGAACGGGCGATCACCCGATCCATGCGTGCGAGGGTTCTGCGGACCGTGGGCCCGTCATAGATTTCCACCGCGAGTTCGAAATTAAGCCGTAGGCTGCGCGGGTCGATGTTGGCCGAGCCGATGAGCATGTACTGCTCGTCCACGGTGAACAGCTTGGTGTGTGCGAACGGCGGCGGCTGGTAATAGACGTTGACGCCCAGCGTAACCAGCTCCGGCAGCATGTTGCGGGTTGCCCAGTGCACGAACGGCAGGTTGTTGCGCGCGGGCAGCACGATGTCCACGCGTATGCCGCGCAACGCCGCCGCCTGCAGCGCGCCAACCAGATCGGGAGCGGGCAGGAAGTAGGGAGACACCATGAGCACGCGCCGGTGCGCGGCGCATACGGCACTGACCAGCAGGGTGGCCAGCTTGTCCGCATCCTGCACCGGACCGTCCAGGATGGTTCGGCAGATGGCGCTGCCCGTCTCCGGCGGCGCGTGCACGGGATTCCGCGGCGTGGTCTCGCCGGTCACGAATGCCCAGTCGTCCAGGAACGCTGCCTCCATCTGAGCCACCACCGGGCCGGTAAGGCGGAAGTGCATGTCGGTGACGCGCCGGGGGTTGGCGGTGTCCTCTGCCAGATGACGGTCGCCGATGTTCATGCCGCCGGTGAATGCCACCTCGCCGTCGGCGACCAGGATCTTGCGGTGGTTGCGCAGGTTGATGTAGATGGATGGCGGTAGCAGGCGCGGGGGCAGGAAGCGCTTTACGCGCACGCCGCGGCGGCGCAGCAGCGTGGAGGCGCGCGGATAGCTGTAGAACTCGCCCACGCCGTCCACGATGACGCGCACGTCCAGCCCGCGCTGCGTGGCGCGGGCCAGCGCGTCCATAAAGTCGAGCCCCGTGCGGTTGTGCTCGAAGATATAGGTCGTCAGGTAGACGCGCTTGCGGGCCTCGTCTATCGCTTGCAGCATGGCCGGGTAAGCCTGTTCGCCGCAGTACAGCGGCTCCACGCTGTTGCCGTAGACCAGCGGCTGGTAGGAGAGCAGGGTGGAGGCGCGCGCCAGCGCGCTCAGCTCGGGGGCTACTCCGGGGCTGTCCAGCATGGTCCGTGCCTCGCCCACGGCGCGCTGGGTCGCCGCACCCAGCGTGACCGGGGAGCGCCGCGACAGTTCCTTGGCGGCGTTTCGCACGCGATTGATGCCGAACAGGACGTACAGAAACGGGCCCGCCAGGGGGAAAAACAGGCATACCGCGATCCAGCCCAGTGCGGCGCTCGGGTCGCGTTTGTGCAGCAGGGCATGCAGCGCCGTCGTGGGCGCGACGATGCCGTGTACGATGGCAATCAGCCAAGCATCGTAACCCATTGACTCCATGCGTTCGCACCGTCTTTCGTAGCAGCGGGCAGAGCAGCCGGCGCATTAGCCGTGCAGGGTACGGCATGGCGGAGCCGGAATCTATCGCGGTGCACTTCTTGCTAGAATAGGTTCAGACGTTCACGCGGCCACGCGGATCGGCCGCGCCACTGCGAGATTGTATTGGAGGTTGCCATGTCTTTAGGCGGCCACGAAACCGTGACCTTGACGCGTGACTGCGAAGCCGTTGTCATCCCTGCCGGCGACAAGGTCATGCTGCGCGAAGGAGCGGAGTGCGTGATTACCCAGGCTCTCGGAGGCAGCTATACCGTCTACCTGTCCGGTAATCTGTTCCGCATCTCTGGCCAGGACGCCGACGCCCTGGGCAAGGAAGCGAGCGCGGGCCCGGCTCTGTCGGAAAATGCCACGGACGAGGATGTTGAGAAGCTGCTCTGGGAGCAGATGAAGACCTGCTACGATCCGGAAATTCCCATCAATATCGTGGACCTCGGTCTCATCTACCGTTGCGAGCTGGAGCCTCTGGAGGGTGGCGGCCGGCGCGCCAACATCGCCATGACGCTGACGGCGCCCGGTTGCGGCATGGGCGAGATCCTGGTGGACGACGTGCGCAGCAAGGTGTTGCTGGTGCCCACGGTGGAGGAAGCCGACGTGGACCTGGTGTTCGATCCGCCGTGGAGCATGGAGATGATGTCGGAGGCGGCGAAGCTGCAGACCGGCATGCTGTAACGGCTTCGCTCGGCGCCTCGCCCTGCGGCTCGGCCGTTTTCCGCCCCCTTTTACGGCCCGGCGTTTTTCTCGCATCATTGAGAGCAGAGAAAGCGCTTTGCCGCTGCACGTTACGAGGGTGCGGCCCGAGAGGAGGCTGATCGTGTACAAGAACATTCTGCTTGCGTTCGATGGTACCGCCGAAGGTCGTAATGCCCTCAAGGAAGGGGCGGACCTGGCCGAAAAGTGCGGCGCCGTCACCCAGGTACTGGCCGTGGTGAGGCCGCCGACCAATATCGCTTTCCCGGAAGGAATCTACCCGGTCGAGGGGATTACCGCCGAACAGAACCAGGCACGCGATCTGGTCAAGGAGGGGGTCGAGCTGCTGCGCCAGCGCGGGCTCGAGGCGCACGGGCACCTGGGGTTTGGCGAGCCGGCCGATCAGATCCGGCGCATGGTGCAGGAGGTACGCCCGGATCTGGTGGTGGTCGGGCATCGTCGGCGCGGTCCGCTGGAGCGCTGGTGGCAGGGCTCGCTGGGGCAGTCGTTGCTCGATCGTATCGATTGCAGCCTGCTGATCGCTGTCCTGCCTGATCAGGACTGAACCCGAGACTTCGCGGGCCCGGTTACAGGCGAATCCGGTTGTTTTGCGCGCGGTCGGGCATCGCGGGTATCTACTGCAACCGCGAGCGCGCCGGTCTTTGCGACCTTAGATCAGGTCTGCGGGCTCGGTCAGCGGCGGCCGGCCCCTGTATGCGGCGTGAGCTGAGACCATGTGGCATCTGAACGAAGAAGACGCACCGGCAGGGGAGGAGCCATGAGCAGAGGTGTGTTGGCGGCGGTTGCCCGGACTGTCGCGGGAGCGGTGCTCGCGCTGGCACCCATGGGTATGGCCTTTGCGGCCGGTTTCGAGCTCGACACATTCGGCATCAAGCAGTTCGGCGCCAACCTGGCGGGCGCGGCGGCTTATGCCCCGGATGCCACGGCGCTGGGGTACAACCCGGCCGGCATGATGGCGCTGCACGGCACGCACATCTCGGTTTCCGCCACCGCGGTGCAATTGCGCGGCGATTTCAGCGGGCGCGCCTACGATACTGCACAGCAGCCACCCCAACCCGTCAGCGGGGGCAACGGCGGCGATTTCGGCGGAGACTATGCCATTCCGGCCTTTTTCATGACCCGGCGCGTGTCGCCGCGGTGGGCGCTCGGTATGGGTCTCTACTCCAAGTACGACACGGTGACCGACTACCGCAACGGCTGGACCGGGCGCTACAACGCCAACCTCTCCAGCATCAAGTCGGCGGACTTCAACCCGGTCGTCGCCTTCAAGGCGACCCGCACGCTCTCCTTCGGCGCCGGTTTTTATCTCGAGTACTTCCGCGCACGTCTGACCAACGCCGTGGATTTGACAGGCGGCGCGGCGCCGGGGGCCTTCGATGTGAGCAGCGACCTGCACGGCGACGATATCACCGCCGGTGTTACCGCCGGCATGACCTGGCAGCCACTCGCGGGCACCCGTTTCGGCTTGTCCTACCGCTCGCCGACCACCGCCCACGTCAGCGGCAAGCTGGACGTGAGCGGACACGGCGTCCGTCAGGTGAACCGCGGCAATGTGGACGTGCCGTTGCCGGCGGAGGTTATGTTTGGCGTCAGCCAGAGCGTGGGCAGACGCTTCACCCTGCTTGCGGGCGCCGAATGGTTCGGCTGGAACCGTTTCGGCAATCTCAACGTGCACCTGGACGACGGACGCACGATCGTCATTCCGCAGAACTACGACAACAGCTGGCGCTTGTCGGGCGGGGCCGCGGTGGATGTGAGTGCCGGGTGGACGTTGCGTGCGGGCCTGGCGTATGACCAGTCCCCGGTGAGTTCGCCGAGCCGCGATGCGCGCGTCCCCGACAGCGACCGTCTGGAAGTCACCGCCGGCGCTTCGTTTTCTCCGGGTGAGGCCTGGACGTTCGACGTGGGCTATATGCACGTTTTTTTCCATCGGGCGAGTATTGATAATCTCGACACCTCGCGCACTTACCGGCTGCAGGGCCATTACAACGACAGCTCCGATCTGCTGGGGGTACAGGCCGACTACAGGTTCTGAAGCAGCCAACTCCACGCGTTCCTATGGAAAAAATAGATGCTATAATTTTCTGCAGGAATTGCGGATGGAGTCTCGATCATGGCGGCGCAAAGTGCAACGGCCGCAAGCCCCGAGGCGGGTGCCGCGCTCACCAAGGCCGTGGTGCGTGCTGCGCAACGGCTGGGGCTGAGCCAGCGCGAGCTGGCGTCGGTGATCGGTGTCAGCGCGGCTACGGTTTCGCGCATGCGCACCGGGCGCTACCAGTTGTCGCCGCAGGATAAGAGCTGGGAGCTGGCGGCGTTGCTGGTGCGCTTGTTCCGCTCGCTGGATTCTCTCACCGGCGGCGACGAGGCGGCCGCGGCGGCGTGGCTGCACAGCGAAAACGGCCACCTGCACGCGATGCCGGCGGAGCTTATCGGCCAGGTGCAGGGGCTGGTGGACACCCTCGCCTATGTGGACAGCTTCCGCGCTCGCGTGTGAGGCGCGCGCGGCGCGCGGCGTGGGCTGGCGCGCGGTGGAGGCTCAGCACCAGGCGGCGACGCGGCGCCTGACCGACAGCGACGATGAGCAGCGGGTGTTGGAAGAGGTGCTGGAAAGCACCAAACCGCCCTATCCGCCTGGCTGCGAAAAGCTGCATTACCTGTTGAAGACGCCGTTCCGCTACGGGGCGCCGCGTCCCCACGGCTCGCGGTTCCGCCCGGCGGGCCCCGGGGAGGGCGCGTTCTATGCCGCCGAGGCCGTGCGGACCGCTCTGGCCGAAACGGCCTTCTACCGGTTGCTTTTCTTTGAAGCCATGGCGCAGCCGCGCTATCCCACGCGACCGGTGCCGCTGACGGTGTTTGCCGCGCGTTACCGCAGCGGGCAGTGCCTGGATCTCACGCGGCCGCCGCTCACGGCCGACCGCGCGTGGTGGACGGATCCGTGCGATTACACGCATACGCAGGCGCTGGCGCAGAGGGCGCGCGAAGCGGGCATACAGGTCATCCGCTACGAATCCGTGCGCGATCCGCAGCGCGGCGCCAATCTCGCGCTGCTGACGCCGGCGGCGTTTGCGGCGGCGCGTCCGGTGCGCGAGCAGAGCTGGCACATGATGGTGCGCGCCGAGGAGGTGACGGCATGGCACAGCCTGGAGCCGGCCGACCGTGTGCGCTTTGAGCGCAGTGCCTTCGAGATCGGCGGGCGCCTGCTGGCACCCTGGGGCTAAGCGGCCGACAGGGCCTGCTCCAGGTCGTCGATGAGGTCGGCGGCATCCTCGACGCCAACGGACAGGCGCAGCAGGTCATCGGGTATGGGGCTGTCGGGCCCTTCCAGCGAGGCCCGGTGCTCGATCAAGCTTTCGACGCCGCCGAGCGAAGTAGCGCGCGCGAACAGCTTGACGCGCTTGGCGACGGCCAGCGCCGCGGAGGCGCCGCCGCGTACGCGCAGTGACAGCATGCCGCCGAAGCCGCCCACTAGCTGGCGCTGCGCCACGGCGAAGCCGGGATGGTTTTCCAGGCCCGGGTAGAGCACGGCCTCCAGCTTGGGATGACCGAGAAAGTGTTGCGCAATGGCCAGCGCGTTGTGGCTGGCGCGCTCGACGCGCAGGTGGATGGTGCGCAGTCCGCGCGCCAGCAGCCAGGCCTCGAACGCACCGAGGACGGCACCGCCGTTGACGCGCTCCTCGCGGATGCGGGCCCAGAAGTCGTCGCCACGGGCGCTGGTGAGCGCGCCCGCGACGACGTCGCTGTGGCCGTTGAGGTACTTGGTGGCAGAGTGCATGACCACGTCCGCGCCCAGCTCCAGCGGTCGGCACAGCACGGGCGATACGGCGGTGGCATCCACCGCCAGACGCGCGCCCACGCCATGGGCGGCCTGCGCTGCGGCATGGACGTCGATCACATCCCATGTGGGGTTGAGCGTGGGCTCGATCCAAACCAGCCGGGTCTTGCCCGGCGCCAGCGCGTTCTCCAGGCTGTGCGGGCCGGCCACATCGAACAGGTCGACCCCGAGTCCCCAGTGCGAGGCGAAGCGCTGGAACCAGTTGCGCAGCGACCAGTACATGACCCGCGGCAGGCAAATGCGATCGCCGGGGGAAAGCGTATGCAGCACGGCCGAAGCCGCCGCCATGCCCGAGGCGAAAAGCAGCGTGGCGTGGCCGCTTTCGAGCTGGTTCAGAGCCGCCTCCGCGTGCGCCACGGTGGGGTTTTGGTCCCGGCTGTAGGTGCGCCCGTCCAATGCCCGATAACGCTCGTCGCGGGCGTATGTGGTGGCGCTGTCGAGAGGCGCCACCACGGGGCCCGCCGCACCCGGGCGACGCCCGCCCTGGGCAGCGCGTGTGGCAAATGCAAACGGCGGCTCGCTCATGACGTCTCCGGTCGGCAAGGGGATGCTTGATTGCATCATTGTGCCCGTTTTTGCGGAGCGTGCCGAAAGGTCGGCGCGGCAAACGCAGCCGCTGGCGCGCGCGGCTTGAGAGGGGCGATGCCGCCCGTCTCAAGCCGCCTTATGACGCGCGGGATCAGCCCTCAGCGGCGGCGCGCCGCATGGCCTGCGGCCGGGGCCGGTTGACCCAGCGTGAAAGGCTCAGTATGGCGGCGATCGTGGCGACGTAGAACATCACCTGGATGGCGGACGGGCGTTGCGTATAGCCGATCAGTATGTGCAGCACGCGGCCGACGATGGAGTGCTCGGTGAGCACAGCGGAAGTATTCCACACGGCCGGAATGATGGCCGGCAGCCAGCCGGCCTGGACCAGGAAACCGGCGGCGTCCGCGGCCATGCCGGCCGCCAACAGCAGGATGAGCCAGCCGGTGACGGAGAACAGGTAGCGCGTGGGAATGCGCAGCAGGCCTTTGTACAGCAAAGCCCCGGCACCGACGCCGGCGGCGAGGCCCAGACCCCCGCCGGCCAGCATCAGCTTCGCGCCCGCACCGCCGGCTGCGATGGCGTAAGTGAACAGCACCACTTCCGAGCCTTCGCGCACCACTGCGACGGCGCACACGATCAGCAGCACGGACAACGGCTTGCGTCCGCTGGCCACGTCATGGCCCACCGCGCTCATCTGTCCGGCGAGCGCCCGGCCGTGCTTGCTCATCCACACGTTGTGCCAGCCCAGCATGAGCACGGCGAGCAGCAGGATGGTGGCGTTCAGCAGTTCCTGGCCTGCCCCCTGCACCGCGCTGGAAATGGCTCCGGCAAAGGCCGCCACCACGCACGCCCCCAGAACGCCCAGGACGACACCGCCGCTCACCCAGCGGCCGCGTCCGGCAACCCCCTTGGAGGCGGCGAGGACAATGGATACGATCAGTGCGGCCTCGAGGACCTCGCGGAACACGATGATGGCTGTGGCGAACATGACTCTCTCGCTCCTGGGGCGCTACTTGACCACGAACCGGCCCTTGGCGGCCTGGTGGAAATCATTGAAGAAGTGATATTTGCCGGCGCTCAGCGGTCCCACGTAGAGCGTCGTGCGGGTGTGTCCGGGAATGACTTTCTCGATATTGAGATCGTAGCTTTCGAACTCGGCCGGTGCCGTATCCTCGTTCTTGACCACAACCTTGACTTTCCGACCGGCAGGCAGCGGCAGCTCCGCCGGATGAAACTGGTTGCCCTGAATGACGATATGGTACGGCGGAGCCGCCGAGGCGATCATGGCGAAGCCGAAAAGCAAGCCCGCGGCCAGGAGGGACCGGCGGGTCCAGAGCGCAAAAGCATGGATCATACGCATTAACCTTCGAGGCAACCTGGACACATAGGGGTTCGTCACGTCTTTAACGATAATCATTATCATTAATAATGTAAATACATTCTTGCGAAAATCAGCCGCGGCGCACACGCTGTCCCCGGTCTTGGCTAGCTCCCCGGGCGCGGCGCCTGCGCGCTTTCGGGTCCGGCGTGCGCGGCCTCTTCCCGTGCCGGCCGGGGCGGAAACTCTTTGACGTGAATATCGTGCTGGGGATAAGGGATGCTGATGCCGTTGTCGCGCAGCACGTGCTCGATGGCCACGTTGAGCTCGTGCCTGACCGGATAGAGGTGGGCTAGCTCGCGCACGAAAACCAGCACATCAAAGTTGAGCGCACTGTCGCCGAAGGAGACGAAGAATACCTGCGGCGCGGGTTCGTCCAGCACCATGGGGTTCTCGCGCGCCGCCCGCAGCAGCAGATTCTGCACGCGCACCGGATCGGCCTCGTAGCTCACGCCCACGTGCAGCGTCACGCGCGTGGTGGGGTCGGTCAGGGTCCAGTTGACCACTTGGTCGGTGATAAACATCTTGTTGGGCACGATGAGCTCCTTGCGGTCCCAGTCGGTGATCGTGGTAGCGCGTATGCGGATGCGCGACACGGTGCCGCTGATGTTGCCCACCGTTACCGTGTCGCCCACCCGGATGGGACGCTCGAACAGCAGGATGAGCCCGGAGATGAAGTTGGCGAAAATCTCCTGCAGCCCGAATCCCAGGCCCACGCCCAGCGCCGCCACCAGCCATTGCGCCTGGTGCCAGCCGATGCCGAGCGCGTTAAGCATGGCGAGCAGCCCGATGGCGAGGATGATGTAGCGGCAGATCGTGGTGATCGCATAGCGGTTGCCTGGCTCCAGTGACAGGCGGCGCAGCACGGTGATTTCCAGAAAGCCGGGGATGTTGCGCCCGGCGGTGATGGCGAGCACCAGCAGCACCAGCGCCAGCGCCAGGTTGCCCAACGTGATGGGGATCACCGAGGTACTGCCCGCGCTTTGCAGCGTTTGGTGCCACAGGGTGATGTCGTCCAGCACGTTCAGCGCCGGCAGCATGTCGTGCCATATGACCCATAGGCCGGCGATGACGCCGAGTCCTACGGCCACGCGCAGCAGCTCGCGGGTCTGGTCGCTGATGGTCGCAAGGTCGATCTCGGGTACGTCGAGCTGCTCCGGGATGCCCTCGCCGGCGGCCTCGGCCGCCTCCCGGCTGGCGCGCTGTGCGATCAGGCTCTCGCGCCGGGCGCGCGCGCGCTTGAGGGCAAGACGCCGTTCGGCCACGTTGAGCCAGCGCACGACCAGGTTGAGCAGCAGGAGCGCGCCGATGACCAGCCATGCCGACAGGAACAGCCGGCCTTCCAACTGCAGGGCGGTGAAGTAATAGCCCATGGCTGCCAGGCCGGACAGCACCAGCGGGGCAAACGTGAACAGGGGCAGAACCAAGTAGCGCACGCGCCAGCGCCAGCCCTGCGGGTGTTCGCCCACCAGGTGCGACAGCGCCTGGGAGCGCCGCCGCGACAGTATCCAGAAAAAGGCGGCCAGTCCCACGGAGCCGATGATGAAAGCGAGCCGCCCCAGAGCGTTGCGCTGCAATGCCTCCAACTGCCACTGGGTGAGCGCGACCAGGAAGGTGCAGGGCAGCTCCACCGCCATCAGCCACAGCAGGTTGCGCCTGATCACCTGGCGCAGGGGCTCGCGCCAGCGGAAATGGCGGTGCACCAGTCCCTCGTTGTCGAACAGGTGGCGGAATCCGTCCAGTATCAGCAGCCAGATGGCGGTGCGGCCCAGGGCAAATCCGGTCGCCGAGGTGAAGGGGTCGGTGTGACCGGCATGGGCGGCGAGCCATGCCACCGCGCCCAGTAGAATCGTGCCGGGTGCGGCCATCAGGGCGGCGATGATCAGCGTCTCGACGCTGTACTGGAAGCGGTCGTGGGTGACATTGCCGATGCGTGCGGCCGTGTAGGCGAGGCGTGCGCGCAGGCGGGAACGCAGCCACAACAGGATCAGGAGGAGCATCAGCGCGAGCGTCGGCACGCCGGGCCGGGCTTTCGCCGCGCTGGCGACGGCGCGCCCCACGCCCAGCCAATGCGACGGCGTGACCAGCCACCAAAGCGCGCCGCCCAATTGGTGCAGCCACGCAAGCCCCAGCGCCGGCCCGCTCGCGATCCAGATCAGGCTTTCATCGAGCAGCTTGGCGTACTGGTTGGCTTTGTGGATGAGCGCGGCGCGCTCCTGGCGCAGCGAGGTGAGCTGATCCAGGTAACGGGCGTAGTCGTCGGAGAGTTTGGTGAGCAGGGCCTGTCGGTCCTTGAGCAACGGACGCAACTGGTCGGCGAGCCGGTTGCGCTCGGCGGCGCTGGCGTCGGCGCCCACCTGCTTGTCCACGCGCCGGGTCACGGCCTGGTCGGTGTCGGCCAGCTCGCGCTGCTGCTCCGAGACGTGGAACTCCTGCAGCCGCGCGTCAGCGATTTTCTCCTTCCAGTCGCTGGCTTCGCTCTGGTAATGGCTGAGGTTGGGGAGCTTGCGCCGTTGCTCGCGCAGGACTTGGCCCAGCGCGGGCGTGAGCCCGGCGATCGTGAGTTGTTGCTGGGCGTTCTGATAGTCGTTGTCCAACTGCTGCAGCTCTTTCTGCACCACGCCGCGCGTGTGAGAAGTCTGTTCGATGCGGCTTACGAGCTGAGTCAGCTGCTGGCTTAGCTTGGAGTTTTCGGCGGCGGTTTTCTGAATCAGCGGATTTTTGCCCTGCGCCTCGCGTTTGGCCGCCTGCGCTTCCTGGGCCGCCTGATTGGCTTCGGCGCGGTGGCGGGCGTTGAGCGCGTCTGTGAGGGCGGCGATTTCGGCGTTGAGCTGGTTGATGCGGCTCTGGGTGCGGTCGCGACGCGCATTGAGCAGATTCAGCCTCGCGTCGTGGGTCGATAGCTGCTGCTCCAGCATGTCCGCTTTGGCCGCGGCCGCGCTATGCTCCGCTCGCTGTTCGACCCGGTGTGCCCGGTCCAGGTCGCTGGGCTGGTCCGGTAGCGGCTGGTTCAGCGTGTGCGTCAACTGGTCCAGCCGGCTTTTGGTCTGCGCCAGTTGATCGCGCACGTCCGCGGGTTGCGTTTTCAGCGACTGGATCTGATTGTCCAGATCGCTCAACTGGGTCTTGAGCGCGGACAGGTCGGTTTGCGCGCGTGTCAGGCGCTGGCCGATCTCATCGGCGGAGAGATTTTTGTAGTCGGCCGCCTTGGGGGGCGGGCCGCTCTCGCGCGACAGTTGGCGCCGGATGTCGCGGGTCTGGGCCGGCGCTGTCTGCCCCTCCCGTTTGAGTTGCTCCGCCTTTTGGCGGTCGCTGTGGGCGTTCTGCAGGTCTTTGAGCGCTTTCTGGTAGAGCTCGAGCAGGGGCTTGGTCTGAGCCGCATTGTCCGCCGGCGCCTGCTTCAGCGCGTCGATGTGCTGTTGGACCGACGCTGCGGATATGGCGTTGTCAGCGGCCCACGCGCCGGTCGCAACCATCAGGCCCGCGACCAGCAGGGCCCAGCCTAGCCACACTCTGCTCTTGTTCAACGCATGCCACCCATCGCTAAGGTCTTCCGCGCGGGCGCCGCCGGCGGCGATGTGCATGCCCGATGCGGACGCGGCCCGCTATTCTACACCGCGGCGCGGCGCGGCCGCGTTATCATGAAGACACCATTTCATGCGCAGCTTCGCGGCCGCCAGCGGGCGCCTATGAACTACCTGGCCCATCTTTATCTCGCCGATTGCGCAGGCTCGTCGCTGGTCGGCAACCTGATGGGTGATTTTGTGCGCGGACGCCTGGACGGGCGCTTCGCGGCGCGCATCGAGCACGGCATCCGCCTGCACCGGCGTGTGGACAGCTTTACCGATCGCCATCCGGCCGTACGCCGCAGCCGCTGCCGCCTGCCCGCCGCCTGGCGGCGCCATGCCGGCATCATGGTGGACGTGTTCTATGACCACTTTCTGGCGCGGGAGTGGGACGGCTATCACCCTGAGACGCTGGAGGCATTCGCCGCGCGTGTTTATGCGGCGCTGGACAGGCAGCGCGATGAGCTGGATCAGGGGCTGCGCCGCGCCGCGCCGCACCTGCGCGCGAACAACGTGTTGGTGGCTTACCGTCATCTTGCGGGCGTGGAGCGCGCGCTGGTCAGCCTGTCGCGCCGCCTCAGCCATCCCAACCCCCTAAGCCGTGCGGCGCAGGCGCTGGCCGACGATGACGGCGGTTTGCGCGACGATTTCCACGAGTTGCTGCCGGATCTGGTGCGCTTTGCGCGCCGCGAATCGGCCTGTCTGCGCGGTGGCTGAGCGTGCCATTGGTGCGTCGGCACGGCCGCCGCGGGCGTGCCGGGACGCGCGTCATTCGCGTTGTTCAATCGCACCGAAAAAAGAAAGATTTTTCCTGACGATCCGGAGGTTTACTCTGCGATTTCGGGTGTTATGCTGACACGTAAAGGCATCGTTGAATTTGCACCCGAAGAAAGGAGAAGAGTCATGGCGGACAACACGGAAATGGAACAGCTGAAATCCGATCTGGCCTCGCTGCGCAAGGATGTGGCCGCGTTGACTGAAGCGTACAAGGACCGCGGCGTCGAGCGTGCGCGCGCGACCGCCGAGGGCGTGCGCGACCAGGCGTCACAGGCTGCGCAGACCGTTAGCCACCAGATCGAGGACCGCCCCTATACCAGCGTGCTCAGCGCATTTGGCATCGGGCTCATCATCGGGCGCCTGCTGGATCGCTCGTAAACGTGGCTCTTCGCGTGGCGGTCTGCCCGGAGGCGCCATGAAGCGGCGCCTGCGCGAGTGGTTGTGCAGTGCGGGCGTGTGGGCGGCGTGCGGCGCTGTGGCGCTGATCGGCGCCGCCTTTCTGGCGGTTGCCTCCTATGTTGCGCTGTTGGCGGTGCTGGCGCCTGCGCTCGCGGCACTGGTCACCGGGGCGGGGGCGTTGCTGCTCGCACTGGCGATCATGCTTATCTCCCGCCCCATGCTTCACCGTCGTCCCCCGCCCAAGCCTGCGCCGGCTCAAGGTGTGGAGCGGGAGCTCGCAATGGTGTTGGGACGGGGTTTGTCAGCATGGATTACGCAACATCCCGGCGGTGCGACCGCGGGTGCGTTCGCCACCGGCCTCGTTTCCGGGATGAGTCCGCGTGCGCGCCGCCTGTTGCTGAACCTGTTGCGAGACGGCGCCACGTTGCTCGACGATCTCGCCGCTACCGCCGCCAAGGAGGACGGCGACTAGCCTGCGGGGCGCATGATCTGCGGCTCATCGCCGGTTTGTGTGCGCGATTCGCCGAGCCAGTCAAGCGTTCGCGTCTCGCCGATGCGCATGGCGTCGAATGCCTGTCGGCCGATGCCGGCTAGCTGCCTTGCCCGGGCTAAATAGATCGGCGGCTCGGCGAGCGGCTCATCGCTGAGACGGAACGTGCCCCAGTGCATGGCGATCGACTGGCGCGCGCCCAGTTCCTGATGCAGGCGCACGGCTTCCACCGGGTCGACGTGGACCGGCGCCATGAACCAGCGCGGCCGATAGGCACCGATTGGCAGCAGGGCCAGCCGCAACGGGGCGAAGCGGCGTCCGATCTCCCGATACAAGGGCGAATAGCCGGTGTCGCCGGCGAACAGCACGCGACCGCCGGACGTCTCCAAAACCCACCCGCACCACAGGGTCCGGTTGCGGTCACGCAGGCCGCGGCCGGAGAAGTGGTGGGCCGGCACGCAGTGCAGCCGTAACGGGCCGGCCCGGGCCGTATCCCACCAGTCGCACTCGCTCACCCTGCGGGCGCCGGCGCGGCGCATCCAGGCGGCCAGCCCGAGCGGCACGAAAAAGCGCGTGTGCGCCGAGCGCGACGCCAGGGCTCGGATGCTGGCGCGGTCGAGGTGGTCGTAATGGTTGTGGCTGATCACCACGGCGTCGACCGGCGGCAGCGCCGCCAGCGCCAGTCCCGGCGCCTGGTGGCGCCTGGGACCCCACCGGCGGCTGGGCGATGCGCGTTCGCTGAACACCGGATCGGTGAGGACGTTGACGCCCGCGAGCTGTATCAGAAACGTGGCGTGGCCGATCCACGTCAGCGTGAGCCGCCCTGCGTCAGGGGCGGCAATGGCGTTTAGGTCCGGCGCGACGGGTTGCGGCGGGACAGTGTCCGCCACGAGGTCCAAGGCCGGGGCCTCACGCGGCCCCAGTCCCAGCAGCCAGCGCGTCAGCGCGCCCCAACGCCGCCGCGCCGCCGCCGGCGCTCCCGGGTTGCGAAAGCCTGTTCTGGTATGGTGTTCGCGCATGAGCAACGCCTTCCTAGCTGCGGCCGCGCAGTGGTGAACACGCACGCCAGCCCGGTCGACCTGCACGCGCACTCCACCGCCTCGGACGGCGTGCTGGCGCCCGGCGCGGTGGTCGAGCGCGCGGCCGCAAGCGGCGTGCGTGTGCTGGCTCTCACCGATCATGACACGCTCGCCGGCCTGGCGCAGGCGCGAGCGGCCGCCGGGCGCGTCGGGTTATTGCTGGTACCCGGTATCGAGCTCTCCGTAACCTGGCACGGCGTTACGCTGCATGTGCTCGGCCTCGGTATTGATCCCGACGACGCCGCGCTCGGTGCGGCCACGCAACGCCTGGAGCGGGTGCGCGAGGCACGGGCATCAGCGATCGCCGAGCGCCTGCAGGCCGCCGGTATCGGCGGCGCGCTGGAAGGGGCGCGTCGTCTCGCGGATCGCGCCCAGATTACGCGCACCCATTTCGCGCGCTTCCTGGTCGAGCATGGGGCGGTGGCAACCATGGACCAGGCGTTTAAACGTTACCTGGGGCGCGGCACGCGGGCCTATGTGAATGCCGACTGGGCCGGACTGGATGAGGCGGTGCTGTGGATCCGGGGGGCGGGCGGCTCGGCCGTGCTCGCGCATCCGCTGGCCTACCGCCTGAGCAGCACGCGCATGCGCAGGCTGTTGCAGGCCTTCGTGGCGCTGGGCGGTGCGGGTATCGAAGTTGTTTGCGGTGGTTATTCGCCCTCTATGCAACAAACCTGTGCGCGCTGGGCGCGCGAGCACGGGCTGCTGGGCTCGGTAGGGTCGGACTTCCATACCCCGGAAACCCCATGGTGCGATTTGGGGCGCTTGGCGCCGCTGCCCCCGTCGGTGGCGCCGGTCTGGGCGCCGTTTGTTCCGGCCGGCGGTCTTGTCTGAGCCCTGGCGATTCAGCGCGCGTTCAGTTGCACCGCCATACCATGACCTTCGGAACGGGATGGGGGCGACGGGCTGTGGCCAACGGCTGTGTCGACGCCGGAGCCGCCATGTGACCAGCCCAGCACCCGCCGTGTGATCTGTCTTCCCTTACAATGCCGCTATGCATCGAGTAGTGATCAGTCTGGTGTTGAGTGCCCTGCTTTGCGCTGGCCCGGCGGCGGCGTGGGCGCAGCCCGCTTGGCGCGAAGTGGCGCAGCAGCAAACGGCGGGGCGTGAGAGCCGCAACGGCAGTCGCCAGCGCGGCCGGCAAAGCTCGCACTTGATCTCGCCGCGCCAGGCCGCGCGCCGGGCACAGCGCCGCTTCGGCGGCCGCGTGCTGTCCGTGGAGCTCGAGCATCGCGGTGGTTCGCCGGTGTACCGGGTCAAGCTGCTGAGCGGCGGTGTGGTACGCGTGGTGCGCGTGCCCGCGGCGCGCTGACGCGGGGCTGGCCAATGCGCGTGCTTGTCATCGAAGACGACGAGGCGCTTAACGCGCAACTGGCCGCGTTTCTGCGCGAGCACGATTGCGTGGTGGATACGGCCTACGACGGAGAGGAGGGGCTGTTCAGCGCCTGCGAGTACCCGATCGACGTGGCGGTGGTCGATCTGGGCCTGCCGGACTTGTCCGGCATGGACGTCATCCGCCGCGCCCGTGCCGCCGGCTGCCGCTACCCCGTGCTGATCCTCACCGCGCGCGGACGCTGGCAGGACAAGGTGGAGGGTCTGGAGGCGGGCGCCGACGACTACCTGGTCAAGCCATTCCATCCCGAGGAGCTGCTGGCGCGGCTGAAGGCGCTGGTGCGCCGCGCCGGCGGCTGGTCGGACCCGGTGCTCGCCTGCGGCCCGGTGCGCCTGGACACCAGCAGCGGCCAATGTGTTGTGGACGGCACGCCGGTGGAGCTGACAGCCTATGAATATCGGGTGCTGGAGCATCTGATGCTCCATGCCGGCGAGGTGATGTCCAAGACCGAGCTCAGCGAGCACATCTACGCCGAGGACGACGAGCGCGACAGCAATACCATCGAGGTATTCATCCGCCGGCTGCGGCGCAAGCTGGATCCCCACGGCCGCATCAAACCCATCGAGACCCTGCGCGGGCGCGGCTATCGTTTGGCGCTGGCTCGGGAGCGGTGATGAATTCATTGGCGGCGCGCCTGCTCGCCGCGGCGCTGCTGGTGTTGCTGGTGTTCGTCGGACTGACCGGGCTCAGCCTGGAGCACGCCTTCCATGCGCGCGCCCTTCAGGCCGAACAGGACAAGCTCAAAGGGTTGGTCTACGGCCTTCTCGGCGCGAGCGATTTGGTCCCCGGCAAGGGGCTGACGGTGAATGAGAACGAGCTGCCCGATGCGCGCCTGCAGCGTCCCGATTCCGGACTCTACGGCCTGGTGCTGGGCAGCGACGGCCATGTGGTGTGGCGCTCGCCGTCTCTGCTCAACACGCTGCCCGGCGCGGCGCGGCCGGGCGTCGGCGACTGGCGCTTTCAGCGCGTGCAGGGCAGCGCGGGGCCGCTGTTCATGCTGGACTTCGGCATACGTTGGGCCGGCGGGGGGAACAAAGCACGGCGCTACACTTATGTGGTTGCCAGCGATACGCGGGACTTCGACGCCCAGGTCAACCAGTTCCGGCTACCGCTTTGGCTGTGGCTGACGGGCTCCGCCGCAGCCTTGCTGCTGGTGCAGTGGCTGGTGCTGCGCTGGGGCCTGCGGCCGTTGCGCCGCCTGGCGGGCGAGATGGCGCGCATCGAGAGCGGCGGCCAGGAGCGCATCGAAGCCCGGTACCCGCGTGAGCTGCGAGCGCTTGTCGACAGCCTCAACGCGCTGCTGCGCAACGAGCGCAACCAGCGCTCGCGCTACCGGCAGGCGCTGGCCGATCTGGCCCACAGCCTCAAGACCCCGCTGGCGGTGATCCGCGGCCTGGCCGGTGAGCGCAGCGTGCCGCGCGAGCCGCGGACGCAGCTGGGCGAGCAGGTGGCGCGCATGAACCAGATCGTCGACTACCAGCTGGCGCGCGCCGCCACCGCCGGCCGACGGGCGCTGACCCGGCCCGTGGCGCCGCTGGCCGCCGTGCAACGTCTGGCGCGCGCGCTGGAGAAAGCCTATGCCGGGCGTGCACTGCAGTTCGACATCCGCGTACCCGCTTCTCTGCGGTTGCGGATCGACGAAGGCGACCTCACCGAGCTGTTGGGCAACCTCATGGACAACGCCGCCAAGTGGGCGCGGCGGCAGGTGCGCGTGACCATGGCGCAAACGCAGCAGCAGGTCGAGCTGAGCGTGGAGGACGACGGTCCCGGTTTCCCGGTCGACGCCGAACGCCTGCTCGCGCGCGGTGCGCGCGCCGACAGCCGGCGCGAGGGCCAAGGCATCGGCCTGGCCATGGCCGCGGACATCGCCCGCGCATGCGACGGGTCCGTGACGCTGGGTCGCTCCGGCGAGCTGGGCGGCGCGCGCGCGACGGTCACGCTGCCCGCGGCGTGAGGCGCGCGGGCCGCTCTCACGGCGCCCGCCGCGCGTGCGCGGCGACCACCTCGGCGACGCACGCGGTCACGTGTTTCGCCGTCGGGATGTGCAGGAACTCATTGGGGCCGTGGGCGTTGGAGTGCGGGCCCAGCACGCCGCTCACCAGGAACTGCGCGCGCGGAAATCGGCGCGCCAGAAAGCCCATGAAGGGGATGCTGCCGCCCGTGCCCATGTACAACGCGGGCTTGCCGAAGTGGGCGCGCGAGGCGGCCTGCATGGCGTGCGCTAGCCAGGGCGCGACCGCCGGCGCGTTCCAGCCGGCCATGGTGCCTTCGACCCGGAAGCGCACGTGCGCGCCGTTGGGCGGGTCAGTTTCCAGCGCGCGCTTGACCGCCTCCGCCGCGGGTGCGGGATCGAGGGTGGGCGGCAGGCGGAACGAGAGCTTGACCCGTGTGGCGGGGCGCAGCACGTTGCCGGCGTCGGCGACGGCCGGCAACCCGTTCGCGCCGGTGACCGCCAGCGCCGGTCCCCAGGTATTGCGGGCGATGAGCTCGGCGGGGTCGCGCTCGCCGGGGCCGGCCCCCTCCACGAACGGGAATTTGGCGTACACGCTCTCGCCCAGCGCGGCCGCGGCTTCGCGCATCTGGCGCCGGCGCTCCTCGGGGATAGCGGCGTGCAGCGCCTGCGGTCGCAGTTCGCCGCTTTCGCCGCTCTCGATGCGTTCCATCAACTGGCGCAGCAGGCGGAAGCTGTCGGGCACGATGCCCCCGGCCGCGCCCGAATGCACGCCCTCCCGCATGACGGCCACCTCGAGTACGCCGGTCAGGTTGCCGCGCAGGGAGCTCGTGCACCACAGTTGCTCGTAGTTTCCGCACTCCGCGTCCAGGCATACCACCAGGCTGACCTCGCCCATGGCGTCGCCCAGCTCGTCAATATAATGGGGTAGGTCGTAGCTGCCCGACTCCTCGCAGCACTCGGCGATGATCAGGCAGCGTGCGTGCGGTACGCTCTGCGCCTCAAGCGCCCTGAGCGCAGCCAGCGAAGCGAACACCGCGTAACCGTCGTCGGCGGCGCCGCGGCCGTACAGGCGCTCCTCCCGGCGCACAGGCTGCCAAGGCCCCAGACCCTCGCGCCAGCCCGTAAACTCCGGCTGTTTGTCCAGATGGCCGTACAGCACCACCGTGTCGGTGCGTGCCGGATCGGTGGCCGGGACATCCACGCACAGCAGCGGCGTGCGCCCGGGCAGGCGCCGGACTTCGACGGTGGCGCCTGCCGGCGCCTGTGCTTGGCACCAGGCTGCGGCGAGCGCCACCGCCTGGTCCATGAAGCCGTGCGCCTGCCACTGCGCGTCGAAAGCCGGCGACTTGTTGGGGATGCGAACGTAATCGGCGAGTGCCGGCAGTATGGCGTCGTCCCATAGGCGGTCGACGAAGGTCTGCAGGGCTCGGCTGTCCACGGTGAGGCTCCCGGCGGGAATGGAATGCGTTGGCCCCATTCTACCGGCGGCTGCGCCGGGACTTCAGTCGGAGCTCACACGATGGGCTGCTCGCCGGGCAGCGGCAACCATTCCTGGCTCTGGGCGCGGAACTGCTCCACGCTCTCGGCTGCCGAACTGGGGCTTTCGAAGCGCGCGATATGGAACAGCGCGTCGCCTTCGTTCACCAGCGGCAGGTTGAGCCGGCCGATGACCAGTCCGCCTGCCGGCGCGGTGACAGCGAGTTCGTCCTCGCCGAAGGGGTCGGAGACCCGCCCCAGCGCCTGACCCTTGCGCACGCGCGCCCCCAGCGCCACCAGGGTGCGCAGGATGCCGCTGCCCGGCGCGCGCACCCACTGGCTCGCGCGCGCCACCAGCGGCCGATAGACGGTCTTGCGGCGGGAGGCGGGCAGCATGCCCACGTGGCGCATGACGCTGATGACGCCGCGCACGCCTGCACGCAAGCAGGTCTCGTCGAAGCGCAGCGCCTCCCCGGCCTCATAAAGCAACATCGGAATGTCCTGAGCGGTCGCGTACTCGCGCAGAGAGCCCGGCCGCAGATCCGAGTCGAGGATCACCGGCGCGGCGAACGCCCGCGCCATGGCCAGCGTGCCGGCGTCAGCCAGGTTGGCGCGGACCTGCGGCAGATTGGGCCGGTGCAGGGCGCCCGTGTGCAGGTCGATGCCGTAGTCAGCCTGGCGCACGATCTGGCTCACGAAGCGGTCCGCCACACGCGCCGTCACCGAGCCCCGCTCCGAGCCCGGGAATGAGCGGTTGAGGTCGCGCCGGTCCGGCAGGTAGCGCGACATGCTGAGGAAGCCGTGCACGTTCACGATGGGCACGGTGATCAGCGTGCCGCGCAGGTTGTTCAGCGCCGGGTGCTTGAGCAGGCGGCGGATGATCTCGACCCCGTTGATCTCGTCGCCGTGGATGGCCGCGCACACGAACAGCACCGGCCCGGCGCGGCGCCCGCGCACCACCTGCACCGGCATGGTCAGCGGCATATGCGTATAAAGGTTGGCCACCGGCAGGTCGATGGTCGCGCGCTGGCCGCGCACGATGCTGGTGCCGTCGATTTCGATGCGCTCCGGGTCGCGGTGCTCGACCTTGCTCATCTTGCCGCTGGTCCCGTGCTGCGGCGTGTGGGAGTCATCGCCGCGCGCTTGCTGGCCGCCGTCATCCCCGCCCCCGGGTGCCCGTCTTGCCGTAGCGCCCGTTTTTTTCGATGAACTGGTAGATCAGCCCGGCCACGTCCCGGCCGGTAACCCGTTCGATCCCTTCGAGGCCGGGCGAGGAATTGACCTCCATGACCACCGGCCCGTGGTTGGAGCGCAGTATGTCCACGCCCGCGACGTTGAGGCCCATGATGCGCGCCACGCGCGTGGCGGTCGAGCGCTCCTCCGGGGTGATGCGGATGGACGCGGCGCTGCCGCCGCGGTGCAGGTTGGAGCGGAAATCGCCTTCCCTGCCCTGGCGGCGCATGGTGGCCACAACCTTATCGCCCACCACGAAGCATCGGATGTCGGAGCCGCCCGCTTCCTTGATGAACTCCTGGATCAGGATGTGCGCCTTGAGACCTCGGAACGCCTCGATGACGCTGTGCGCCGCCTGATCGTTCTCCGCCAGCACCACGCCCACGCCCTGCGTGCCCTCCAGAAGCTTGATCACCACGGGCGCGCCGCCCACCAGCTTGAGGACGTCCTCGGTGTCATCGGGCGAGTGGGCGAAACCGGTGACCGGCATGCCGATGCCTTTGCGCGCCAGCAGTTGGTGCGCGCGCAGCTTGTCCCGCGAGCGGGTGATGGCCACCGACTCGTTGAGCGGGTAGACCCCCATCATCTCGAACTGGCGCAGCACCGCCGTGCCATAGAAGGTGACGGAGGCGCCGATGCGCGGTATCACCGCCTCGAAGCCTTCCAGCACCTTGCCGCGGTAATGGATCTCCGGCTTGTGCGGCAGGATGTTCATGTAGCAGCGCAACGGATCGATCACGCTGATCTCGTGCCCGCGCTGCTCGCCCGCCTCGATCAGCCGGCGCGTGGAGTAGAGGCGGCGGTTGCGCGACAGGATGGCAATCTTCATGGCAGCGTTCTCCGCGGTAAACGTCTCTTGGGGCGGCCGAGGACGAACGAGCGCGCCGGGTCGACGCATACATGCCCGGCCATGGCGGAGCGCCCGAGCAGCATGCGAAAGCGCATGGTCTCCCGGTCGGTCAGCGTCAGCTCGATGGGCCAGACGCGCCCGCCCAGCGAGACGGGCGTGCGAATGACCATGCGCCATTCGCGATGGCCGCCGGAGTCGCTGACCCAGCGCTCGTCGGCAACCGGGGCCGCGCAGAACACCGCCTCGCGCGCATCCCGTTGCGAAGGATGCAGGCCGAAGCGCACCCACTTGCATCCATCCCGCTGCGTCGCCTCCACCATGAAGGCATGCAGCGCTGACGTGCGCGCGCCGGTGTCGATTTTGGCCTTGACGCGGGGCAGGCTCAGCTCGGGCAGCGCGGCCCATTCGCGCCAGCCGACCCGCAAGATCTCATCGCCGGAGCTATGCATGCCATCCCCCTGCCATGGGCCTGCGCCGCGCCCATGAGCTCTTCTGAAGCAAGGAGTGTCGCCCGGCGTCAGCGAGCTTGGCGCCCTCCGCCGCCCATGCGCGCGCGCTTGAGCGACTGCCTGACGCCCATGATGCACAATACAACGTATGCCACCATGGCAAGCCCGATGTAGGCGATGACCACTTCGCCCAAGGTAATGGAAGGCGCCGCGGCCGGCCCGAAGATGAGCACGGCGGTGATCACCGCATAGAGTAGGGCGCTCAGCGTGGAAGGGTCCCGGTAGGACTCCTTGGTGTCCTTGTTCGCTTTTGCCATGGCCGTTTCCGCATCGTCGCGCGTGAGCGCGTCTAGTTGAGGCAAACAAAAAGGATATCATGTCCGCTCGCCTGAGCGCGGTCCGCATCGCTTAGAATGGGCGCGCTCATGTACCACCACCGGCAAGCCTGACGGCAGCGCATGAAACATATCGGCAAAGTCATCGCGGGGGCGCTGGGATTCGTCTACGGCGGCCCCGTCGGCCTGATCCTGGGCCTGATCGTGGGGTATCTGTTCGACCAGGCGCGCAGCAATGCCCGCCTAGGCGCGTCGATGCGCAACGCCGGCGAGATACAGGCCACGTTTTTCACCACCACTTTCTCGGCGATGGGGTACGTGTGCAAGGCCGACGGGCGCGTGTCCGAAGCCGAGATAGAGGCCACGCGGCGCGTGATGGATCGCATGTCGCTGTCTGCCGAGAAGCGCCGCGAGGCCATCGATTGCTTTAACGACGGCAAGCGCGCGGATTTCGATATCGAGGCCGTCGTCGGGCGCTTCCGCCGCGTCTGCCGCGGACGCCTGGACCTGTTCCGCGTGTTCATGGAAATCCAGCTCCAGGCCGCCTTTGCCGACGGCAGCATCACCTCGGCCGAGCGTCGTGCACTGATGCAGATCGCGCGCGCATTGGGGCTGTCGGATATGGACTTCGCCCGCCTGGAGGCGTTGCTGCAGGGCGGTTTCCACCGCGCCGCAGGCGCCGGTGCACCCCGCCGCGAGGACCGACTCCGGAAGGCTTACCAAGTGCTCGGCCTGAGTGCACAGGCCTCGGACAGCGAGGTCAAAAAGGCCTACCGGCGCCTGATCAGCCAGCACCACCCGGACAAGCTGGTCTCCAAGGGGTTGCCGGAGGAGATGATGAAGATGGCCGAGGAAAAGAGCCGGGAGATCACCTCCGCGTACGATTTGATCAAGGAGGCCCGCGGCATTAGCTGAGCGAAGCTCGACCGTCAGCCTTCCTGGCAGCTTTTCGCCTCAGCGAGCCCGGCGCAGACCCGTACCCGGCTCGAGCGCGTCGCTTCACTGGGTGAGCCGCGGTGTTCGCTCGATGGAGCGCACTTCCCCGTTGACGAACTGAATGCGCGTGACGAAGGCGTTGTAGCCGCTGCTGAAGTAATAGTAGGACTTGCGGATAACGCCGTCGGCCGTATTCTGGCTGTCGATAGTTTCGTGGTCCGGGGGGCCGGCGATGGCCAGCACCTGACCCTCCGACATACCGGTTTCCAGGCGCCGGTAGACATCGAACGGCAGGCCGTTGGAGCGCGGTTGCGGCTGGTTTGCACCCGCGTTCGCCCCTTCTCCCTGCGGCTCTACGTTGACCGTGTTGCTGTTGTTCACGTTGAGCTGCACCTGCGGCGTCCCGCCGGAGGGCGAAGGCGTGCTGCCTTGCTCGCCGGCGCTTGGCGCCGACGTATTCATGGGGGGCAGGTGGCGCACCTCGACGGCGTCGGGCCCGCAGCGATGATCGGAAAAAGTGGGGGTGCCGCCGGGCCCCTCGCAGCGGTAGATGGTCTGGCCTCCCGCGTTAACCGCAACGGCTGCCAGCAGCAACGCGGCCAAGCAGGGCAGGATGGGGCGCATGGGTATCGTGAACATGGTGTGTGAATAGGCTAAGCATAGCAGCGACGACTGCTTACGAGTTCTTTGATGGTAAATTTGGTATCGGGATCACGGTCAGTGGCGAGAGGCGGTTATGCAACGAGTCAAATCGGCGGCTGCCCGGCGCCGGTTCGCCAGTTTCCGCGAGTTCTATCCCTACTATCTCGCAGAGCATAGAGACCGGCGCTGCCGGCGCCTGCACGTGATCGGCTCCACGCTGGTGCTCGCGGCGGCCCTTGCCGCCGCGGTCACGCTCAACCCGTGGTGGCTGCTGCTGATGCCGGTGTGCGGCTACGGCTGCGCCTGGGCCGGGCATTACTTCTTCGAGCACAACCGGCCGGCCACCTTTTCCCATCCCTGGTACAGCCTCATGGGGGACTGGGTCATGTACGCAAGTGCGCTCAGCGGCCGCCTGCGGTTTTAGCGCAATGGAGGCGCCGCCATGTCCCGCTTGCTGATTGTCCTCGGTGTGCTGCTTGCCCTGGCCGGGCTGTTCTGGCCCTGGCTGTCGCGCATCCCGCTGGGCCGTCTCCCCGGCGATCTTGTGTTTCACCGCGGCAACGTGACGGTCTATATACCGATCACCACCATGGTCATCGTCAGCGTGGCTTTGTCGTTGATTATGTGGTGGTTGCGCAAGTGAGACGGTTGAAAACGGGCGTTGCAGGCCGCAAGGTTATACACAGGCGCCGTTGGATTCAGGCAAGGCCGCTCAGGCCGGGGGAGACCGCATGTCGCGCAGCGTATTGTTCGTGATGACCAGCCATTCCCAGCTCGGTGACACAGGCCGGGAGACGGGTTACTTCCTGTCCGAGGTGACGCACCCGCACCAAGTGCTGGTCGACGCCGGGCTGGACGTCGAGTTCGTGAGCCCGTCGGGGGGCACGCCGCCCATGGATCCGAAGAGCTTCAACACCGACGACGGCGACAATAAAGCATTTCTGGAGCACGATGGCTGGCGCCGGCGCTTTGCCAGCACGCGCCGGCCGTCGCAGGTCGACCCCGGCGACTACGACGCCATCTTTTTTGCCGGCGGCCACGGCGCCATGTGGGATTTTCCCGACAACGCCGAGCTGGCGGCGCTCACGCGCGCCATCTATGAGCGCGGCGGCGCGGTGGGCGCCGTATGCCACGGCCCGGCCGGGCTGGTCAACGTCACGCTCTCGGATGGCAGCTATCTGGTCGACGGCAAGCAGGTTGCCTCGTTTACCAACGAGGAGGAAGAGGCTGTGGGCCTGAGCGAGGTGGTGCCGTTCCTGCTGCAGTCCAAGCTCGAAGAGCGCGGAGCGCGCCACAACCGGGCGGAGAAGTTTCAGGCCCACGTGGTCAGCGACGGGCGCCTGGTGACGGGACAGAACCCGGCGTCGGCGCGCGGCGTCGGCGAGGGCCTGCTCAGGCTCGTGCGCCAGCGCTAGTTTCCGGCGGTGGTCTCGAAGGCCGCCATGCCGGCAGTTTTGGGGCGGCGCATCCGCTCTCGCTCTGCGATGCCTCAGGCCGCGCCGCGCAGGCGTGCGCGGATGTCGGCACGTGCCTGGCGCAGCAGCGAGTCCCGGTCCACCTCGTCGAGAATGCGCTCGACCACACGCCGAGGTCCGCCCGGGCCCCAGGATTTGCGCTGCGCGAAATAGCGTTCGGCGCTGCGGCCGACCACATAGGTGGCGTAGTAGGCGACCGCCCCTTGCGTGCCCGCGGTCAGAGCGGTGGACAGCCCGGCGCGCGCGCCCTTGAGGCCGGCGGCCGCCACACTGACGGCCCAGACCGTGCCCATGAGCAGGTCCGTTTGCGCTGCGATGGTGCGGATCAGCGCGCCCGCCTCGCGCAGCGCACGCAGGCTCTCGCACATCTCCCGAAGGTGGCGGTGCGGGCCTGGTTCAGGATTGTCGTTGGGGATGGGTGCGCTCGGCGAGGGCGATTTTCGCCAGCGCCTTGGCACGAGCCGCCAGATCTTCACCCAGTTTATCCTCCAGTGTGCGGGCGATGAGACGCGGGCGCAGCTCGCCGCGCGTACGCAAGGTGTGCGCCAGGGCACGGGCCAGCGCGTCGAAAAGCAGGCCGTAGGCGACCGCGTGCATGAGCCCGCCGGTGACCGTGCCCGGGCCCGGAAACGCCTTCAGCGCGTTGCCGGCCACCGCCACCGCCAGCGCCGACAACTTGCGCCCGCGTTCCGAGGCGGCGCGTACGGTGGCCTCTATATCGATTCGCCGCGCCGGGATGTCGTAGAGATCGCTCAGCTCCTTCGCCAGCCGGGCGGCGAGTGCGCCCTGGATGACCACATCCGAACCGGGCGAGAGCGCCGCCAGCCCGCCCACCACGGCGTGGCGCGTGTGGCGCGCCACGATCTCGCGCGCGCGATCGCGGCGGTGGTCATCCACCGCGCGTTCGAGCTTGCCGGCGGCGAGCAGCAGCACCGCGTTGTCGCGAAGCATGGCCAGAGCGTCTTCATCGGCATCGATGCGCCGCTGCAGGGCACGCACCAGCGCGTCGGTGTTCGCGCTGCGCTCGCGCGCCAGGCGCTCCTCGCGGCCGTCGGGCAGCCGGCGAATGACTTCCTCCTCGCCGCCCGCCTGCACCGGGGCCACCTCGGTGTCGTCGCCGAAGCGCTCGCGCAGGCGTTTCCGGATCGCCTCCAGCTCGTCGCTGGCGTAGCGGTCCATTTTGTTGAGCGCGACCACCAGCGGTTTGCCGAACTCGCGCAGCACGTCCAGTTCCTGCCATTGTGGGCGGGTCAGGTCGCCGTCGCACACGTAGACCACCACGTGGGCGCGAACGGCCTCGTCCATCGCCGCGTCCGTGACTTCGTCGGCGGCGTCGTTGAAGCCCGGCACGTCGGCAATCACGAGGCGGTCGCCGCTGGGCCCGCGCCAGCGGTAGTGCCGGATGTGGCGGGTGGTGCCGGCACGCACGTCGGTGACGGGACGCGCCTGCGGGATCAGCGCGCGGATCAGGCTGGACTTGCCGCTGCTGACCTCGCCGAACAACGCCAGCACCAGCTCGCCGGCGCTGCGGCGCCGGCGCAGCTCGTCGAGCTCGCGCCGGGCCGCCCGGGTGTCGACGCCTGCCTGCGTATGGCGCAGTATGTCGGCGGTGAGCGCGTGCTCGTCGGGCGGTTCGGGCGCGCGCTGGCGCGGTGCCGGCGGGCTGCGCAGCAGCCACCACAGGACCGCGGCCGACGCGCAGGCGAAGGCGGCCAATAAGGTGGCGTAAACTGCCAGCAATGCCGGAGACGACGCCTGCAATCGCTGCCATAACAGCCACGCCGAGGTGAGCGTTTGCAGAGCCAGAACGAGCGCAACGCCGAGCAACGCGATCGCGGCCAGCGCCAGGCCCGTGCGCAGCGCGGACGGGCGGCGCATCAGCGAGCCTCCCGTCGCGCCGTCAGGCGGTTTTTGACGGGCGTGTCCGCCATGCTCACCGACCACGCCGCCATGGGGGGAGTGCGTCTGTCATGATCCGGAAAACGCTGCTGCTCGCCACGGGGGTTCTGGCCGCGCTGCTCATCGGCGCGCCGCTGGTGCTCAGTTTCCAGATGGATAACATCCAGCAGGCGTACGTCAACGCCTTGTCCGACCGGCCGTTCCTGAAAGTGGTGCACAGCAGCTTCGCGCGCGGCTGGTTCAGCTCCCGCTCGCGCATCACGCTGGCGCTGGATACCGCTGCCTGCGCCTCCGCAGCGTGTCCGCGCGTGCGTATCGACAGCCGCATCTACCACGGTCCGCTGCCCTTTGGCGCCTACGCCGAGACCGGTTTGTCGCTCAAGCCGGTGCAGGGTATTGCCATCTCCCATATCCGCTTCGTGGCGCCGTCCGGGAAATCGGCGTTGTCCTCGCCGCCACCGCCTATCACCGCCACCACGGTGGTGGGTCTGGGCGGGGATAAGAACATTCATGTCGATTGGCCCGCCTTCAAAACCGATCTCCACCCCGGCCAGACCCGTCTGCGCGTGGACAGCGCTGCCTGGAATGCGCACTACGTCAGCGACGCCAGCGCCACGGAGCTGCGTGCGGCGCTCGCCCTGCCTTCGCTGAACATCGCCGGTCCGCAGGGCGCGACGCTGTCGCTGCACCAACTGCAGGCGCACGCGCAGCGCAAGCTCGTGTCGCCCTCGGTCACACAGTTTAGCCTGAAGCTCGCCCGCCTCGGGCTCTCGGGTGCTGCCCCCGGCGCAGACGCGGCGCTGCAGCAGTTGGCTTTTTCGGCGCGCGTGGACGAGGACAAGCCGAGCGGCAGCGGACTCATGGCGAGCCACGGCTCACTCAGCATCGCACGCCTGAGGACCCCGCAGCAGACTCTGGGTCCGGCAATTCTGGAGTACCGGGTCGAGCGCCTTAACACGCAGGTGCTCGAGCGCATTCGTGACCGCTTGCGCCAGCTTGCCAGCGCGCGCCAGGCGCCGGGCATGGCATGGCTGAGTCTGGCTCAGGTGTATGAGGACAACGCCTTTGCTCTGCTGCACCCGGGGCCGGCCATCGATGTGCCGCGCCTGCAAGTGACCATGCCGTCCGGCGATGTCGATGTCACGCTGCACGCGGCGGTGGCGCCCATGGACAAGCCCGGCCAGGCCGCGTTGACTCAGGTGCTCAAGCACCTGAGCGCCACGTTCTCGGCGCTCGCGCCCCAGGCCGTGGTCGAGGCCGTCATCCGTCGGGCTCTGGCGCCGGCGGGCGCGGCGGCGGCCAGCGTGCCGAATGCAGCCGTGCACACGGCACTGAAGCAGCTCACGGCCGAGCACTGGTTGACGCCCCCTCGGCCCGGAGAGCCGCGCTACGGCTTTCGCATGCGTCTGCAGGACGGCAATTTGCAGGTGAACGGCCAGCCCGCGCCGGCGTGGTCGCAGTTCATGCAGCAGCTATTCAACGCTGCCCCGTCAGGCTTAAAATAGACGGTTCCGTTAAAGAGTGAACTCCGGCCAGGCCGGGTACGGGCGCTTATGAGCGACAGTTACGACGTCATCGTCATCGGCGGCGGACACGCCGGCACCGAGGCCGCTCTGGCCGCGGCGCGCATGGGCGCGCGCACGCTGCTGGTGACCCAAAACATCGAGACGCTGGGCCAGATGAGCTGCAATCCCGCCGTCGGCGGCATCGGCAAGGGCCACCTGGTGCGCGAGATCGATGCCTTGGGCGGATTGATGGCCCAGGCTGCCGACCGTGCCGGCATCCAGTTCCGTACGCTCAACCGCCGCAAAGGCCCGGCGGTGCGCGCCACGCGCGCCCAGTGCGACCGGGCCCTGTATAGGGCGGCGGTGCGCCGTGCGCTCGAGAGCCAGCCGGGGCTGTCTTTGTTCCAGCAGGCCGCGGACGATCTCATCGTCGAGGGCGGTCGCGCGGCGGGCGTGGTCACGCAGATGGGGCTGGAGTTCCGCGCTGCCGCGGTGGTGCTTACCGTGGGCACGTTTCTGGGCGGGCGCATCCACGTGGGGCGCTCGCAGTACGCCGGCGGGCGAGCCGGCGATGCGCCCAGCAATGCGCTGGCCGCGCGCCTGCGCGAGCTGCCGTTTCGCGTCGGGCGGCTGAAGACCGGCACACCGCCACGCATCGACGGCCGCAGCATCGATTTCGCCTGCCTGCAGGCGCAGCCGGGCGACGATCCGCGTCCCGCGTTTTCGTTTCTCGGCGACCCTGCGGCGCATCCGCGCCAGGTGCCGTGCCACATCACGCGCACCAACGGGCGCACGCACGAGATCATCCGCGCCGGGTTGGACGAGTCCCCCATGTACTCGGGCGTCATAGAAGGCGCCGGTCCGCGCTATTGCCCCTCGGTCGAGGACAAGATCGTTCGCTTCGCGGACAAGGATTCGCACCAGATCTTCATCGAACCCGAGGGCCTGGAGACGCGCGAGGTGTATCCCAACGGCATCTCGACCAGCTTGTCCTACCGCACGCAGGTCGAGTTCGTGCGCTCCATAGCGGGGTTCGAGCGGGCCCACATCACGCGGCCCGGCTACGCCATCGAATACGACTATTTCGACCCGCGCGATCTGCGTTACACGCTGGAGACGCGCTTTATCGACGGGCTCTACTTCGCCGGCCAGATCAACGGCACCACCGGCTACGAAGAAGCCGCGGCACAGGGTTTGTTGGCCGGCGTCAACGCCGCCCGCGCGGTGCAGGGCCGCGAGCCGTGGTGGCCCACGCGCGACCAGGCCTACTTGGGCGTGCTGGTCGATGACCTCATCACACGCGGCACCAGCGAGCCTTACCGCATGTTCACAAGCCGTGCCGAATACCGGCTGATGCTGCGCGAGGACAACGCGGATTTGCGCCTCACCGAAATCGGCCGCGGACTGGGCATGGTGAGCGACGCGCGCTGGGATGCCTTTTGCCGCAAGCGCGAGGCGATCGAGCGCGAGAACACCCGCCTGGCGGGGCTCTTCGTGCAGCCGCAAACGTCAGCCGCCGAACAGGTGCAGGCGCTGACCGGCCAGGCGCTAGCCCACGAGCACAACGCGCTGGAGCTGCTCAGGCGACCCGAATTCACCTATACGCGCCTAGCCGCCATGCCCGGCATGGGGCCGGGCGTCGGCGATGCGGCCGTGGCCGAACAGGTGGAAATTCAGGTCAAGTATGCCGGCTACATCGCGCGTCAGAGCGATGAGATCGCACGCACGCGCCGCTTCGAGGCCACCGCCCTGCCGGAAGACCTGGACTATGGGGCCGTTGCCGGGCTTTCCAACGAAGTGCGTCAGAAGCTTGCCGAGGCGCGGCCGGCCACCGTGGGCCAGGCGGCACGGCTGTCGGGCGTGACGCCGGCCGCGGTGTCGCTGTTGCTGGTCCACCTGAAAAAGCAGGGATATTCGCTTCGCAAGAGCGCCTGAGCGGCGAGCGAAATGCTCGGGGCAAGAAGCTGGGCTATAGTCGCCTCTGGACCAATGCGAACTCAAAGCTATCGGCGTGAAGAGTCGTGACTCACAGCCTCGTCGCCCGGCCTTGCATACGACTGGCCGCACGCTCGCGTGTGAGCGCCGGGACGGGCCATAGGGATCGCGCATGGGGCGCTGGGGATGGCCACTGGCCTTAGTCTTGCTGGTTGCATGTGGAGCGTTGGCCGAGGGCCCGCTGGTGCATGTCCTGGGCGGCGACTTCAGTCATGCGCCGGAAGATGCGCCGTTCCTGCTTAACGAAAATGCACAAGCGCTCATCAAGCGCGCCTACAGCGGGCTGGGAAAGGATGCCCTGAAGGATTACGGCGTCCACCTGCTGGCGATGGGAGACGACAACCAGGGTGGGTTCGCGCCCCAAGAGCGCGGCTGGTGGCATCCGCTCGCTCACCTGCGCCTGGCGGTATTGCTGAGCGCGGGCGGGGTACGGGGCAGCGACCAGCCCGACCGCGCTTATGTCGCGCGCCTAGTGCGCCTGGTGCGAACCCTGCCCCAGCCCATGCAGGTGGATTTGCTGGCCTTGGATCGGGCCTATCTGCGCGACGGTTCGGCCAATCCCCTGCGCACGCGCGCCTATGTCCCCAACGACTATGTGGCGCGGGTGAGCGCGCGCTATAACAAGCGCTTCCACCCCATCGTCTCCGTCAATCCGTACCGGCCCGGCGCCTTGAAAGCGCTCAAGCGCTGGGGCGAGGCGGGTGTGCGCGGTGTCTACTGGCGGCCCAGCGAGCAGGGCATTAACCCCGCAGACCTTAAGCTCAAGCCCTTCTACGCTGCCATGAAGGGCTACGGCATGGCGCTGTTCGTGCAGTCCGGCCGCGGCGACGGCCCCGGCGCCCGGCGCGATCAGAGCCTCAATAATCCGCTGCGCCTGCGCCTGGCGCTGAAGCTGGGGGTCAAAGTGGTCATGATGTCGGCGGGCGCGCACGGCACCAGCGCCGATGTGGAGAAGCTGGGCCATCCCCAGGTGCCCAGTTACCGGCTGTGTCTGCGCCTGCTGGACGATCCACGCTACAAAGGGCGCGTGTTCGCCTCCTTATCGGGACTGTTTTCGGGCGGGCGTTCGCTGGCCGCATTGAGCGCGCTGCTGCAGCGGCCCGACCTCGCCGACCGCCTGGTGTATGCAAGCGACTATCCTCATTCCGCCGAGGCCGGGCGCATCCACCTCAACCGCTTCGTGCGCGGCGGTTTCCTGGACGCTGCCCAGGTGCGCTCGCTGCGCGACATTTACGGCTTCAACCCGCTGCTGTTCGATTTCGTGCTGGCGCGCTCGGTGCACCTGCCGCACACGCACGTGCGCTTCCAGCCCGCCGTGTTCCGTTCCCACGGTGCGCTGGATGGCACCGGCGGCGAAGCGAAATCCAAGACCTCGCAAGGATCGAAGGCTTCAAAATGACATTGTCCATTTTGCTCTACCATCCCAACATAGGTCGTGAATTAATATCTTAACGGGTGCCTCGCACCGTTGGGGAACGCATAGCGCCGGTGGCCAGTGAACGCGGCTGGGGCACCCACGCGCCAACTTAAAGACATGGACTACGATCATTTGGTCAGCCTGCGCCGCAACCATCCGGCTTGGCGGTTGCTGCTTGCCGACCATGCGCCGTTGGTCATCGCCTTCCTGCACCGCTGCTTCGTCGAGCCGAACGTGCGGACTATGGGCGAGCAGGCGCTGGCGGCGCAGTTGGACGACTTTCTGTTCCACCTGCGGGAGCATCTGGGCGAAGACCTCTACCCGAAGCCGGGGCTGGACTATCTTGCCGACTGGGCCGGTGATAGCCGGGGCTGGCTGCGCCGGTACTACCCGGTCGACTCGGACGAGCCGCATTACGACCTGGCGCCGGCGGTGGAGCAGGTCATCCAGTGGCTCGGCCGCCTGCAACAACGCCGCTTCGTTGGCGCAGAATCGCGTCTGAAGCTGGTCTTCGATCTGTTGCGCGAGATCGCCCAAGGCAGCGAGCCGGACCCGGAGGCACGCATCGCGGACCTGGAGCGCAGGCGTGCAGTGATCGATGCAGAGATAGAACAGATCCGCGGCGGGCGCATGGCGTTCATGGACGATACCCAGCTACGCGAGCGCTTCCTGCAGACGGCGGATACCGCGCGCGCGCTCCTGTCGGACTTCCGGCAGGTGGAACAGAACTTCCGCGAGCTGGATCGCCAGGTCCGCGAGCGCATCGCCACCTGGGAGGGCCGCAAAGGTGAAGTGCTCGATGAGGTGCTGGGCGACCGCGATGTCATCGCCGATTCCGATCAAGGTAAAACGTTCCGGGCATTCTGGGATTTCCTGATGTCGCCTGATCGGCAGCAGGAGCTCACCGAGCTGATGGAGCAGATCCTCGCGCTGGAGCCGGTGGCGCAGCTAAGTCCCGATCCCGCCCTGCGCCGCATTCACTACGACTGGCTTACTGCGGGCGAGGCGACCCAACGCACCGTTGCCCGCCTCTCCGAGCAGCTACGGCGCTATCTCGACGATCAGGCCTGGCTTGAGAACCGCCGTATCATGGACCTGCTGCGGGAGGTGGAGCAGCACGCGCTCGCCGTGCGCCAAGAGGCGCCGTCCGGCGCCTTTATGTCCATAGATGCGCCCGCGCCGGAGGTACGCCTGCCCATGGACCGGCCGCTGTTCAGCCCGCCGGTCAAGCCGCACATCGAGCAGCAAGAGCTGCACGAGGGCGAGTCCGGCGCCACCGCCGATGCGTTGTTCGAGCAGGTGTTCGTCGACAAGACCCGGCTGCGCGCGCGGTTGCGCAAGGCGCTGCAGACTCGCCGCCAGGTCAGCCTGCAGGAGCTGCTGGATAACTACCCGTTGGAGCAGGGCCTGGCGGAGCTGGTGGCGTGGCTGAGCCTCGCCACGGGGGAGGGCAAGGGCATCATTGACGAGGAGCGTTCGGGCACGGTGACATGGATCGACCCTGAGGGGCGCGCGCGACAAGCGACGTTTCCCACGGTCGTGTTTACTGAAGGCTGATGCCGGCAATGACGATGAACGACGCTAGCAACGAGCCGGCCCTCTCCCCGGTACTGATCGCGCTATTCAAGGGTGTGCTCTATCGGGACGATCAACCGCAGCAATGGCAGGCGCTGTTGCGTTTGCAGACGCGCGTGCGCGATCAGGCCACGCTTTTCGGGCTGGATCTGGTCCTGGACGAGGGCGAGGGCTATGCCTACCTGCGCCAGCGCGACCCGGGAGAGGGCGAGGCGGAGGTGCCGCGGCTGGTGCCCCGGCGTCAGCTCAGCTATCCCGTCAGTCTGCTGCTGGCGCTGCTGCGCAAAAAGCTCGCCGAGCATGACGCCACCGGCTCGGACCCGAGGCTGATCCTGTCCCGCGAGCAGATCGTGGATCTGGTGCGCCTGTTTCTGCCGGACAGCGCCGACGAGGTCCGGCTGATGAACCGTATCGATAACCACATCAACCGGGTAGTCGATCTCGGCTTCCTGCGCCGGCTGCGCGGTCAGAACGACCGCTACGAGGTGCGCCGCATCCTGGCGGCGTTCGTGGATGCGCAGTGGCTGTCCGAGCTTGAGCAACGCCTGGCGGAGTACCGGGCACACGCGGGTGAGCGCGATGACTGAAGCGATGCAGAGCCAGCTCCTGGATTTCTCCGCCGGTGACGAACGGGCCGGCTTCCGGCTGCACCGATTCGAGGTCTATAACTGGGGGACCTTCCACCACCGCGTCTGGACCCTGACACCCGGCGGCGACAACAGCCTGCTGACGGGCGACATCGGCTCCGGCAAATCGACCCTGGTGGATGCCCTCACCACGCTGCTGGTCCCGGCACAACGGATCACCTACAACAAGGCCGCCGGCGCGGACACCAAGGAGCGCAGCCTGCGCTCCTACGTGCTGGGTTACTACAAGTCCGAGCGCGGCGACAGCGGCCTGTCCGCAAAGCCGGTGGCGCTCCGGGACCACAACAGCTATTCGGTGGTCCTCGGACACTTCCACAACGAGGGCTACGGCCAGGACGTCACCCTGGCGCAGGTGTTCTGGTCAAAAGATCCGCAGGGCCAGCCGGAGCGCTTCTACGTCATAGGCGATGGGCTGCTGGCCATCGCCCGCGACTTTGCCGGCTTCGGCAGCGACCTGAATGCGCTGCGCAAGCGGCTACGGGAGCAGCCGCATGTGGAGCTGTTTAATCATTTTCCGCCCTACGCTGCTGCTTTTCGCCGGCGCTTCGGCATCGACAACGAGCAGGCCCTGGAGCTGTTCAACCAGACCGTGTCCATGAAGTCGGTCGGCAATCTCACGGACTTCGTGCGCGGGCACATGCTCGAGGCATTTCCGGTGGAAGAGCGCATCGAGGCGCTGATCCGCCACTTTGAGGACCTGGACCGGGCCCACCAGGCCGTGCTCAAGGCAAAACGCCAGATCGCGGCGCTGGAGCCGCTGGTGGCGGACGTCGGGCGCCACGGCGAGGTGGCGTCCGAAGCGGAACGGCTCAAGCGCTGCCGGGAGGCGCTGCGGCCGTGGTTCGCCTCCCGAAAGGCCGAGTTGCTGCGCCAGCGGCTCGAGCGTCTGGACCGGGACCTGGAGGCGCTCGATTCACGCATAGGCCAGCTCGGCGAGCGCCGCACGCACCAGCTCGGCGAGCGCGACGATCTCAAACGCGCCATCGCCGAGAACGGCGGCGACCGCCTGGAGCGCCTGAAGAGCGAGATCGCGGACCTGGGCAACCGCCAGCAAGAACGCCGCCGGCGGGCAGACGATTACGAACGGCTGCTCGCTCCGTTGGAGCTTGCCCCGGCGCGGGACGAGGCCGGCTTCCGTGAGAACCAGCGTGCGGTGGAGCAGTTGAGCGACGAGCTGGAGCAGGAGCGGGCGGACGCCCAGAACGCGCTCACGGAAGCCACCGTCGCTTTCCGCGAAGTGAAGCGCCAGCACGAGGAGGTCGAAAAGGAGCTAGCGTCCCTGCGCCGCCGGCGTTCCAACATTCCGGCGGCCATGCTCGCGCTGCGCGAGCACCTGTGCGAGGCGACGGGCCTGCCGGCCGACTCTCTCCCCTTCGCCGGCGAGCTGATCCAGGTACGGGCGGAGGAGCGCGACTGGGAAGGCGCCGCCGAGCGCCTGCTGCGCAGCTTCGGCCTGTCGCTCCTGGTGCCGGATACCCACTACCGCACCGTGGCCCAGTGGGTCGATCGGACACACCTGCGCGGCCGTCTCGTCTATTATCGCGTGCGCGACATTCGCGACACGGGGATGCCAGAGCTGCACCCGGACTCCCTGGTGCGCAAGCTCGCCATCCGCCCGGAGTCGGCGTTCTATCCCTGGCTCGAGCAGGAGCTGGCGCGGCGCTTCGACTATGCGTGCTGCGCCGAGCTGGACCAGTTGCGCCGGGAGCGAAAGGCGATTACCCGGGCCGGCCAGATCAAAGCCGCCGGCGAGCGCCACGAGAAGGACGACCGCTACCCTATCGACGACCGCTCCCGCTACGTGCTCGGCTGGAGCAATGAGGCGAAGATCCGGACCCTGGAGGAGCGCGCCGCCGACCTGGCGCGGCACGGCCAGGCTCTCGGGAAGAAGATCGCCGATGCGGAGGCCACGCAAAAACGCCTCCAGGATCGTGCCGATCTGCTGAGCCGCATCCAGGTATACCAGGACTTTCGCGAGCTCGACTGGCGTCCGTTGACCCTGCAGATCCAGCGTCTCGAAGAGGAGCGCCAAGCGCTCGCCGAGGCATCCGATCGGCTGCGCACGCTGCAGCAACAGCTCGAGGCGCTGGACGGCGAGATCGGGCAGACTGATGAGGCTCTGACTGCCGCCCGCGACGAGCGCTCCCGCAAGCAGGAGCGCCACGAGCAGGCCACCCGCCTGCGCGACGAAGAGTCGGCCCTGCTGGAAGCCACCCCTGAAGAAGTGCGCACGGAGTACTTTCCGCGACTCGAGGCCATGCGCAAGGAGGCGTTGGGTGACAAGCGCCTCACGGTGGAATCCTGCGACAGCTCAGAGCGGGAGATGCGCGACTGGTTGCAGATCCGCATCGACGCCGAAGAGAAGCGCCTGCGCCGACTCGGCGAGCGCATCGTCGACGCCATGCGCCGCTACCAGAGCGACTGGCCGCTGGACACCCGGGAGGTGGACGTCAGCATCGAGGCCGGCGAAGAGTACCGGCAGATGCTCGAGCAGCTACGCGCCGACGATCTGCCCCGTTTCGAGGCCCGTTTCCGCGAGCTGCTTAAGGAAAACACCATTCGCGAGGTGGCCGCCTTCCAGGGCCGGCTCAACCGCGAGCGGGAGCTGATCCACGAGCGCATCGGCACCATCAACCGCTCGCTACACGAGATCGACTACAACCCCAACCGCTACATCAAGCTCCTGGCTGAGCCGACTCCCGATCCGGAGGTGCGCGAGTTTCGCGAACACCTGCGCGCTTGTACCGAGGGCACCATAACCGGCGACGGTGAGGAGCAATACTCGGAATCCAAGTTTCTTCAGGTCCAGAACATCATCGAGCGTTTTCGGGGCCGCGACGGGCTCAGCGAGCTCGACCGCCGCTGGAGCCGCAAGGTCACGGACGTGCGCAACTGGTTCGTGTTCTCCGCCTCCGAGTGCTGGCGGGAGGATGACACGGAGTACGAGCACTACTCCGACTCCGGCGGCAAGTCCGGCGGACAGAAGGAGAAGCTCGCCTACACCGTCCTGGCGGCGAGCCTGGCCTACCAGTTCGGCCTGGAGTGGGGTGCGCAGCGGTCACGCTCCTTCCGCTTCGTGGTTATCGACGAGGCCTTCGGCCGCGGTTCGGACGAGTCCGCCCGCTACGGGCTGGACCTTTTCCAGCGTCTCAACCTTCAACTGCTGATCGTCACCCCGCTGCAGAAGATCCACATCATCGAGCCGTACGTCGCCAGCGTGGCCTACGTGCACAACGAGGGCGGCCACGAGTCCATGGTGCGCAACCTCAGCATTGAGGAGTACCGTGCCGAGCGCGCGGCCCGCAAGCTCGTCCAGGTGTCATGAACTGGACCACGCCGGCACAGATCAAGGCGCGCGTCGAGAAGGCGTGGCGCCAGGGCGAGATCCTCGCCGCCCGTGTTTCCGGCGAGCCGCTGTTCCCGCTCGAAATCCGGTTGAAGCGCCCCGGCCCCAGGGACCTGGCCGAGCGCTTCGGCGAGGTCATGGACTGGGTGGAGAGCCTGCGCACGGGCAGCCGGGAGCGACGCGGGCAGGGTTACGAGCTGCGCTGGGAGCGCGTCAACAACCGCGTCCAGGGCAGCAACGAGCTGCCCGTGGCCGCCGTCCTCCCCAGGGACTCCGATGCCCTGCACCTGATCCGCCGCCAGGCGGAAGCGGAGCGCTTCCAGTCGCTGGCCGAGACCATTACCGGGCGGCATCCGCTACTGCACGACTGGCTGCGCCGCCGTCCGCTGACCGTGCTGAAATATGAAGCCGACTGGGACAGGCTGCTGGCCGTGCTCGACTGGTTCGCTGCGCACCCGCGCCCCGGTATCTATCTGCGCCAGCTCGACGTACCGGCCGTGGACACCAAGTTCATCGAGGCCCGCCGCGGTCTGCTGACGGAGTTGCTGGACGCGGTCCTGCCGCCGCAGGCCATCGATGCCTCCGCCACCGGCGCGCGCGCCTTCCTGCGGCGATACGGCCTTCGCACCGAGCCACCCCAGGTCCGCTTCCGCCTGCTGGACCCGGAGCTCTATATCCAGGGCCTGAGCGACATCGCCGTGCCGCCGGAACAGTTCGCGAGCCTCCGGCTGCCGGTGGAGCGCGTGTTCATCACCGAAAATCGCACTAACGGGCTGGCGTTTCCCGACTGCCCGCGCGCCTTGGTCGTATTCGGCCTCGGCTACGGCCTTGACCGGCTAACCGATGCGCCGTGGCTGCATGACGTAGAGATCTGGTACTGGGGCGACATCGACACCCACGGGTTCGGCATACTGAACCGGCTGCGGGCGTCGTTTCCCCAGGCCCGATCCTTCCTCATGGACCGGGACACCCTGCTGGCGCACAGAGCGCTCTGGGGCCAGGAGCCGCTGGACCGGCGCTACGGCGGCGACCCCACCCGTCTCACCGGCGCAGAGTATGCGCTGTTCGACGACCTGCGCCAGGATAAGCTGGGCGAGCGGGTGCGCCTGGAGCAGGAGAGGGTCGGCTACGGCTGGGTGGAGATGGCCCTGAGGGCAACGCGGTAGTAGCCGTCAGCTAAACTTGGCACGTTTGCCTTAAAGATCAGAAAAGCGAATTTGGCGCGTCGCGTGCCGCGTGAAGTTTGCGACTATAATTCGCAGGCGGCTCTCGGCGCCTCTCATATCCTGGGCAATTTGCTTTGTAACCCCATTATACGCTTGGCGCCCGGCCGCAATCCGGCCGGTGGCCGGCAACGCGGGCGTGGTGGTAAAGGCGCTTCGCCTGCGGCAGGTGACGCTTCAGGTTGGCGATGCGGTTTTCTTTGGACGGGTGGTCGGAGAGAAACTGCGGCGGTTGCGACTGGCCCGCGCTTTTCATGTTTTGCCACAGGCGGATCGCCTGGTGCGGGTCGAAGCCCGCCTTGGCCATGTAGCGCAATCCGAGCTGATCAGCCTCGCTCTCCTGGGCGCGGGAGAAGGGCAGGACGATGCCCACCTGGGCGCCCAGCCCCATGAGCGCCATGATGCGCTGGCGATTGGCGTTTTGGGCCGCGCCGCTGAGCGCGGCGAGCAGTTGCACGCCGGTCTTGGCGGCGTAGGCGGTGGACAGGCGTGCGTCGATGTGCCCGGCTTCCACGTGCCCGATCTCGTGTCCCAGCACGGTCGCGAGCTGCCCCTGGGTGTGCGCCACCTTGAAAATACCGGAGTAGACGCCGATATTGCCGCCGGGCAGCGCGAACGCATTGACGGTTTGGTCCGCCTTGAACACAGCCACGTTCCAGTGGCCTCCGCTGTGCGGCGGCGGGCCCACGGCGCGCGTGAGCGCATGGACCACGCAGCCCACGAATTGCTTCATCCGGCGGTTATGGGAAACGGGTTTCTGCTGCTTGATATGAGCGAACGACTGGTCTCCCATCTTGGCCATCTGCGCCGCCGGGATCAGATGCAGTTGGGAGCGCCCGGTGGGAGAAGTGGCGCAGGCACCGGCGAGCAGGGCAGCACTGAGGCAGAGGGCGCCGGCTGCCAGGCGCGAAGGGCCCAGGCGGCGCCTGCGTTTTTGCCGCGCGGCAATCACCAGATCGACGGTTTCCAGGTGCCGGCCGCGCCGTTCGCCAGCTCGCCCACGCGCAACAAAGTGTCCTTCTTGTAGTAATAGGGCGGCACCGGCAGATTGAGCGGCGCCGGCGAGCCGTCGATGACGCGGCCGGAGAGGTCGTAGCGCGAGCCGTGACAGGGGCAGAAGTAGCCGCCCAGCCAGTCGGAGCTAATGGAGCCGGGCACCGGTTTGTATTCCGGAATGCAGCCCAGGTGCGTGCAAATGCCCACCAACACCAGATACTGCGGTTTGACCGAACGCTGTCCGGCTTTAAGCGACAGGGCATCGGCCATCTCGGGCGGCTGTTGCGCGGCGTGCGAATAAGGGTCCTTGAGCCGCGGCACCATTTTCGGCAGCGTTTTGAGCTGCGCCTTGGTGCGGTGCAGGACCCAGACCGGCTTGGCCCGCCATTGCACTGTCATCATCTGCCCTTCCTTGAGCTTGCTGATGTCGATTTCCACGGGCGCACCGGCGGCTTTGGCGCGGTCGCTGGGCATCAGATATTCAATGAAGGGGATTGCCGCGGCCACGGCGGCCCCGGTTCCCATGACCGAGGTGGCGCCGATCAGGAAGCGTCGACGGCTATTGTTCACCTCGCCGCCGTCACGCGGGCCCATCGCGCTTTCAGCCTTAGAACTCATCCTCTCCTCCGCGCACTTTTTTGATGTTTGTAGTTATGAGCAGCCTGCGTCGACGGGCACGCGGTGCGTCCCGCGCCGCATCGGCTGCGCGTGCGGCCCGCTGTTTTTTCGCTTCTATTCAGGTCGACGGGCGCACGGATTTTTGTCGTTTGGAGTATAACACCGTCTTGTGACGCCACGTCGAGCGGCGGAATTAACCGATGCGGACGCTAACGGCCCTTCAGTGCGCGCTCCAGCGCGTCGGCCATCCCGCCTTGCGGCGAGCTCTTTGGGCGCTGCCCGCGGCCGCGGTTGTCGGCCGCCGCAGGCGTCGGGTGCTGGCTGTCGCTGCGCATGCTGAGGGCGATGCGCTTGCGAGGCCTATCCACGTCCAGCACGCGCACCTGCACGATGTCGCCCGCCTTGACCACCGCTCTGGGGTCTTTGACGAAGCGGTCGGCGAGCTCGGAGACGTGCACCAGCCCGTCCTGGTGTACGCCGATGTCGACGAAGGCCCCGAAGTTGGCGACATTGCTGACGACGCCTTCGAGCGTCATGCCCGGCTTTAGGTCATCCAGGGTTTCCACGCCCTCGGCGAAGCGCGCCGTGCGGAACTCGGGGCGCGGATCGCGGCCCGGTTTTTCCAGCTCCGCCAGGATGTCGCGCACCGTGGCAAGGCCGAAGCGCTCGTCCGTGAAATCGGCGGGCGCGAGGCGGCGCAGGCGTTCCCGGCGGCCCATCAGCCGTTCCAGCGGTTCGCCGGCGGCAGCCAGCATGCGCTCCACCACCGGGTAGGCTTCCGGGTGTACGGCGGAGGCGTCCAGCGGATTGTCGCCGCCGCGGATGCGCAGGAAGCCGGCAGCCTGCTCGAAGGTCTTGGCGCCCAGGCGCTGCACCTGCATCAGCGCCTTGCGGTCCGGGAAGGCGCCGCGTGCGTTGCGGTGGGCGACAATGCGTTCGGCGAGCGCGCCCGACAGCCCCGACACGTGGGCGAGCAGCGCCGCCGAGGCGGTATTGAGGTCGACGCCCACGGCATTGACGCAATCCTCCACCACGGCGTCCAGCGTGCGCCCGAGCTGGCTCTGGTTGACGTCGTGCTGATACTGCCCCACGCCGATGGCTTTGGGTTCGATCTTCACCAGCTCGGCCAGCGGGTCCTGCAGGCGGCGCGCAATGGAGACCGCGCCGCGCAGCGATACATCCAGCTCGGGCAGCTCGTCCGCGGCGAGGCGGGACGCCGAGTAGACCGATGCGCCCGACTCGGACACCACCTGATGCCTCAGCCCGGGCCGCCGGCGCGCCAGCTCGGCCGCCAGGCGCTGCGTCTCGCGCGAGGCCGTGCCGTTGCCGATGGCGACCAGATCGACGCCTTGGCGATCGACGAGCCTGGCCAGCAGTTCCAGTGCTTCATTCCAGCGCTTGTGCGGCGCATGCGGGTAGACGGTCGCGGTGGCCACCACTTTGCCCGTGGCGTCGACCACGGCCACTTTCACGCCGGTGCGCAGCCCCGGATCCAGCCCCATGACCGTACGCGCCCCCGCAGGCGCGGCCAGCAGCAGGTCCTTGAAGTTGGCCGCGAAGACGCGGATGGCCTCGGTCTCGGCGCGCTCGCGCAGCTCCGCGAGGAGGTCGAGCTGTAGCTTGAGCGAGAGCCGGGCGCGCCAGGCCTGACGGGCGGTGCGCGCGAGCCATACACGCGCCGGGCCGCGGTGAGCGTCCACGCCCAACGCCGCATGCACCAGCGCCTCGGCGGCACCGTCGTCGGGTTCGCCGGCCTTGTTCTCGAGCGTGAGTTCGAGAAACAGCACCCCCTCGTTGCGCGCACGCAGCAGCGCCAGCGCGCGGTGCGAGGGAATGCGCGCGAAAGGTTCGCGGTGTTCCAGGTAGTCGCGGTACTTGGCGGCCGCGTCCTCGTCCGCATTCGGCGCTGGTCTCGCGCGCAGCACACCGTGCCCGCGCAGTAAATCGCGCAGCCGGCCCAGCAGGGCCGCGTCTTCGCTCAGGCGCTCCGTGAGGATATGCCGCGCGCCCTCCAGAGCGGCCTGGGCGTCGGCCACGCCGCGCGCCGGGTCCACGTAGGCTTGCGCCAGCGTCTCCGGGTCCCGCGCGCCCGGCGCGGCGACGGCGTCGGCGAGCGGCTCCAGACCGGCCTCGCGCGCGGTCTGCGCCTTGGTGCGGCGCTTGGGCCGGTACGGCAGATAGAGGTCTTCCAGCGCGGTTTTGGTCTCGGCGGCGCGCAGCTTCGACTCCAGCTCCGCGCTGAGCTTGCCCTGGTCGTCGATAGCGCGGATGACCGTCTCGCGCCGCGCTTCGAGCTCGCGCAGATAGGCCAGGCGTTCCTCCAGCCCGCGCAGTTGGGTGTCGTCCAGGCCCCCTGTGGCCTCCTTGCGGTAGCGGGCGATGAAAGGCACTGTGGCGCCGCCGTCCAGCAGATCGACCGCGGCGGCGACTTGGGCGGGACGGGCGCCGATGGCCTCGGCGATACGTTTGGTAATGTCGGACATGTGTGCGGGTGATGCGTCTCGGTATGCGGCGATGGACCAGACTCGGGCGGGTCTGTCGGCCGCGTCAGGCGATGCGCCAGTGTACCGAAGCGCGGCCCGCCTATGCAGAGCGGTGCCCTCACTAGCGGCTGCTGCCCCGCCCGGCAGACCGGGCGTGCGCTGGTAGAATAACGATCATGGATGTAACCGAATTGATCGACGGCCTTAATCCGGCGCAGCGCGAGGCCGTGAGCGCACCGCCCGGCCACGCGCTGGTGCTGGCCGGTGCCGGCAGCGGCAAGACGCGCGTGCTGGTGCACCGCATCGCCTGGCTCATCGCCGTTGAAGGCGCTTCGCCGCACGGCATTCTGGCCGTCACCTTCACCAACAAGGCGGCCGCCGAGATGCGCGGACGCACCGAGAGGCTGATCCAGGTGCCGGTGCGCGCCATGTGGGTAGGCACCTTCCACAGCATTGCGCACCGCCTGCTGCGGCTGCACTGGAAGGAGGCCGGCCTGCCGGAGAACTTCCAGATCCTCGACGCCCAGGACCAGCTACGCCTGGTCAAGCGCGTGCTGCGCGGCCTGAACATGGACGAATCGCAGTGGCCGCCCAAGCAGATGCAATGGTTCATCAACGCGCGCAAGGACGAGGGCCAGCGCCCGGCCAGCATCCCGGATCGCGGCGACTACGCGCATCAGCAGATGGTGCGCGTCTACACCGCCTACGAAGAAGCCTGCCGCCGCGCCGGGCTGGTGGACTTCGCGGAGCTTCTGCTGCGCGCCTTCGAGGTCTGCCGCGACCACCCCGAGTTGCTGCGGCACTACCGCAAGCGCTTCCGCCATATCCTGGTGGACGAGTTCCAGGACACCAACGCTTTGCAATACAACTGGGTGCGCCTGCTTGCCGGCGATTCCGGACGCGTGTTCGTCGTCGGCGACGATGACCAGTCCATCTATAGCTGGCGCGGGGCGCGCGTGGAGAACATCCAGCGCTTCCAGAAGGATTTTCCCGGCACCCAGCTTGTGCGTCTGGAGCAGAACTATCGCTCAACCGGCAATATCCTCAATGCCGCCAATGGCCTCATCGCCCATAACCGCGCGCGCCTGGGCAAGGACCTGTGGACCTCCGGGCTGGAGGGCGAGCCGATCCAGCTCTACGCGGCTTTCAACGAATACGACGAGGCGCAGTTCGTGGTCACGCGCGTGCGCGACTGGGTGGCGCAGGGCGGCAAGCGCTCGGAAGTGGCCGTGCTCTACCGCTCCAATGCGCAGAGCCGGGTGTTCGAGGAAAACCTGCTGCGCGCCGAGATTCCCTACCGCGTTTACGGCGGTCTGCGCTTCTTTGAGCGCGCCGAGATCAAGGATGCGCTCGCCTACCTGCGCCTGATCCAGCACCGCGGCGACGACGCCAGCCTGGAGCGGGTGATCAACACGCCCACGCGCGGCATCGGCGCCGCCACCGTCGAGCGCGTGCGCCAGCTTGCCCGCGGCGAGGCGCTGTCGCTGTGGCAGGCGGCGCAGCGTTTGTCGCAGGAAGGCGGGCGCGCCGGCAACGCGCTGGCGCGCTTCGTCGAGCTGGTCGACAGCATGGCGGAGCAGACGCGCGAGATGGAACTGGGCGATCAGGTCGAGCACGTGATTGCGGCGAGCGGCCTCAAGGCGCTGCACGAGCAGGACAGGAGCGAGACCGGCCGCGGCCGCCTGGAGAACCTGGAGGAATTGGTCAACGCCGCGCGCAACCATGAGCCGCCCGACGACGACACGCTGTCGCCACTGGCGGCGTTTCTCTCCCATGCCGCGCTGGAGGCGGGGGAAAACCAGGGCGACGCGTGGGAGGACTGCGTGCAGCTCATGACGCTGCACTCGGCCAAGGGCCTGGAGTTCCCCGTTGTCTTCCTCACCGGCCTGGAGGAAGGGCTGTTCCCGCACCAGCGCTCCATGGAGGACCCGAACGGGCTGGAGGAGGAGCGCCGGCTCTGCTACGTGGGCATGACACGCGCCATGCGCCAGCTCTACGTGAGCTACGCCGAGATGCGGCGCCTGCACGGGCGCGAGGACATGTGCGCGCCGTCGCGGTTCCTGCGCGAGATCCCGGACGAATACGTGCGCGAGGTGCGCCCCCAGCCCAAGGTTACGCGCCCGCTGCTGGCGCGCGGCCCGCGCCCTGCCGCGCCGTCCCAGACCGCGAACGGTTTGTCGCTCGGTCAGCGCGTCATGCACCGCAAGTTCGGCGAAGGCGTGGTGCTGAATTTCGAAGGCGACGGCGCGCGCACGCGCATCCAGGTCAACTTCGACAACGTCGGCAGCAAATGGCTGATGCTGGGGTATGCGAATTTGGAGCCGCTTTAGGGCGGGCCAAATCTGCGCGGCAATACCGTTTTTGGGTTCGCGTGATATGTTGGTTCCGCGTCGGATTTCGTCCACCCTACGCTTGTTTCGTTTTAGCGAGATAGGTTACGCTCCTTCAAAATAATCTGAGTCAATCCGCTTTACTTCGTAAACGCCAGTTCGTGATACCCCAATGTCGTAATCGATCATAAGACCAGCCAATCTGACTCCGTTAATAAGAATGATTCTTGATGCAATATGATTGGCGTATTCTTCTGCTTCTCTTGAAAACGAAGAGGTAGTTAGGAAAACACCTTTGTGAGCTCGTTGCCCTTGCAGGGCGCCGGCAAACTTCTGTATCTCAGGTCGGCCGACGACACTGTCCCAGCGCTTGGCCTGAACGTATATGGAATCCAGTCCAAGTCGATCCTCATTAATGATGCCGTCGATGCCTCCGTCGCCACTTCGACCTACAGCGCGACCCGCATCCTGACGGGAACCACCGTAACCCATGGCCACGAGAAGATCGATTACCAGACGCTCGAAAAACGCCGGAGATGCGGCTTTTATTTGCTCTAGTACCTCGTATTCTAGTTCGTTTCTGAGTTTTCCATACGCGGTTGCCAGGGCATCTTCTGGAGTTTCTTCGTTTGCAGTGTCACCGGGCACTGAAACGGCTGATATCCCGTTAGTTGACTCTTTATTTTTGGGGCGACGGCGGCTCTTGAACGCTCTAAATGATTCGTATCGATCAAGCAGCGGAAGGTCGATTTTATAAGGCTGTTCGGCCAGCAGTTTCTCCCCAGCTTCGGTGATTTGGAAAAGTCCACGCTTCGGTGACTTAAGTAGGCCCGCCTGCTTGATATAAGTTCGAGCCCAACCAACGCGGTTATCGAACACTGGTTGCGTGCCGCTTGGGAGCAGTTCGGCGCGTTCCTCTGCAGTCAAGGAAAACTGGTCGGCGAGCGTTTCTATGGCATCGCGGACGCGGTGTGGAGCCCCATCTTGAGCCAGTTGAAGAAGTGGCAGCATCAGCGTCTGATAGTCGGGAATGGCCATGTCGATGTTTGTCTGAGGCGTTCTTGGGTAAGATTATCTCGGAGAATACCGCGTAAGCCAACGTTGTCGGGTGATTTCGTATGCGAGTTTCGGAAGTGGTACGTGCAAGCAACTGTAGGGTGGGGCAGCCCACGTGGTTATTCGCCGACGTTCAAAACCTCTCGATGGCCATGCCGGCCGCCCAATCTGGCGGCAGCGTCTCCTCACGCACATACCAATGAAAACTTGAATACAGCCACTCGGACACGCGGCTCACCAACCCATGCTTCACAGGATTGTAATGGTTGTAGTCCACGTGCCGTCGTAGATCGACAGGGTCGCGTATCACATGCTCCCAGAACCGACGTTGCTGGATGCCCTTCTCTGGGTTCCGCCGTTTGCTTTGGCTACGCTCTTTTTGCGACGGCAAATAGTGCGAAAAGTCTGCTTTGATGCGTTGCCAGTTTACGCGCGGGCTTCGTCCACCCTACACGCTGTCTGATCAATGCCGCCGCTTGCCCGGATTCATGGGATGGATGCCACGCTCCACGAGTTTGCGCGCCGCGCGGCGGCTGCCGGTGCGGGTCCATAACTCGTACAGGCGCAGCATGTCGGCATCGCTGCCGACGTGGGCGTGCTCGCCGACCTCGGCTAGCACGTCGACGAAGTCCTGGAACTTGGCGGACAGCTCGCTGAAGATTTCGGCGTAGGTGCGCCCCCGTGGGCGCTCGCGCAACACTTCCGAGAGGAAACCGTACGCGGTGCCGCCCATGGCCACGTAGTAGTCCACGTCCACCGGCTTGCGGCTGAGGCTGTCCGGAAACAACCCGGCGATGAACAGGGCCACGTCGCCCAGGCGGCGCAACGCCTGGTTGCGGGCCTCGGCTGTGGGCGCCTGGTTGGCATCGGCGTAGATCTCGGCCAGCGGCCGCAGTGTCACGCCTTCGGCGGTGCGCTCGAACAGGTTTTCGGCACGAATGAACGCGGACAGCAGATTGACGAGGTAGAAGACCGTTTCGGCCTCGGCGTTGGTTCCCTGGTTGCGCAGTGCGCTGGCCAGCGCTTCATGAAAGAAGTCTTCGGCACTTTGGGTGCGGATGCGCGACGCATGTGTCCGGCTGGTGAACTTCACGGAATCCCTCCTCGGCTTACAGGACTCGATGCAAAGCGGACGGCAAGGCCTTACTTTCTTTATAGAACGTGCGCGCTCCGGTGTGAAGCCTGGGCGTGGCCGCCTGCCGGGGTAGAAAGGCGCCGCGGGCCGGCTGGGAGGACAAAAAAGCCCCGCCGGCTCGGCCGGCGGGGCCGTCGTTGCGTGCGGCGCGGGACCGGCGCCTACATCATGTCGTCCATATCGGGCGTCATGCCGGCGCCGCCTGACTTCTCCTTCTTCGGCACTTCCGCCACCATCGCTTCGGTAGTGAGCAGTAAGGCCGCGACAGAGGCGGCATTCTGCAGCGCGGTGCGGGTTACCTTGGTCGGGTCCAGGATGCCCATATCGGCCATGTCGCCGAATTGGTCGGTGGCGGCGTTGTAGCCATAGTTGCCGCTGTTCCGGCGTACCTGAGCGAGGATCACCGAAGGCTCCTGGCCGGCGTTGCCCACGATCTGGCGCAACGGCTCCTCCACGGCGCGCTTGAGGATTTTGATGCCGGTGGTTTGGTCCTGGTTGTCGCCCTTGAGCTTGTCCAGTGGCCCCAGGGTGCGGATCAGGGCCACGCCGCCGCCGGGCACCACGCCTTCCTCGACCGCCGCACGCGTGGCGTGCAGGGCGTCTTCGACGCGCGCCTTCTTCTCCTTCATCTCGACCTCGGTCGCG
>Ga0102962_1000095_pt1 | contig 54372 bp, 52 predicted proteins | sample SalPonF2_C_D2_MG_FD_84519 | JGI IMG/M metagenome (GOLD analysis project Ga0102962, IMG submission 84519) | Salt pond soil microbial communities from South San Francisco under conditions of wetland restoration - Salt Pond MetaG SF2_C_D2_MG ...
CAAAAGGTACGCGACAGGGTTGCGGTTAATGTTAGGGCCGCAGCGCCACCGGATGGCGGACTGCGTGGGCTGCGGCACGACGGCGACCTCGTTGCTGCCCGCCGACACCATTGCCACCTCCGTGGGGTTCAGGACGGCGACCAGTTTCCCGCCCCGCTCCAGGCGCACGCTGCGCACGTAGCGTGACGCGGGCGCTGCGCTGCCTACGTTGCCGGCGTTGATTTGCCCGATGTCGGTGGGTAGCTGGCCGGTGCGTTGGTAGAAACTGGTTTCATTGCTGCTGAGCGTGTTCAGCACGGAGATGGCGGCCGCGACGCGGGCCCGGGTGACGAGCAGCTTGTAGGCGGGGACGCTCAAGGCGGCGAGTGCGGCCACAACCGCCACAATGACGACGATCTCTGTGAACGTGAACTCCCTTGGGTGTTTCATGGTTAGTAGCCTTCGGATTACGGTTAATGGCTGTAATTCCCCAAGGCTGCATGCTGCAAGCAGCGTGCCATGTTGCGTCGGTGCGGTGATTGCGGGGGTTTGCTGGCATAAAAGCCGGCGGGCAAGCTCAGCGTGGAGAGCGGGCGGGCGTTATTCCATCCCCAGCTTTTTGAGCCGGTAACGCAGCGCGCGGAAGCTGATGCCAAGCAGCTTGGCGGCGGCGGTTTTGTTGTAGCGCGTTTGTTCGAGCGCCCGGCGGATGGTCTCGGCTTCGATGTTGCCGAGATGGTCCTCCAGGGAGGTCTCAGGCGGCAGCTCGGGCGGCGCTGCAGGCGTTATCGCCGGAGCGGGTTGGGCCGCCGCGCCCGAATCCAGGCGCAGGTCGTCTTCGTCGATCACGGCGCCGTCGCAAAGGGTGAGCGCACGTTCCAGCACGTTCTCCAGCTCGCGCACGTTGCCGGGGAACGGATACCTTTCCAGGCGCTTCTGCGCCTTTGGGCTGATGCGAGGGGATGCATTGAGCCCGTTCCGCCGCGCCAGCTCGCCCAGAATGTGGTCGCAGAATTCGGGGATGTCTTCGCTGCGCTCACGCAGCGGAGGCACGCTTAAGTCGATGACGTTGAGGCGGTAGTAGAGATCCTGCCGGAACTGGCCCGTGCGCACGGCGTCGTCCAGGTTCTTGTGAGTTGCCGACAGGATGCGCACGTCCACCGGGATTTCCTGCTCGGCGCCGACCGGGCGCACCGCCCGCTCCTGGATCGCGCGCAGGAGTTTCACCTGCATGTGCAGAGGCAGCTCGGCGACTTCGTCCAAAAACAGGGTGCCCTTCTCGGCGGCCTGGAACAGCCCGGCCTTGTCGCGCGTGGCGCCGGTGAAGCTGCCTTTGATGTGGCCGAAGAACTCGCTTTCCATCAAGTCGGCCGGGATGGCGCCGCAGTTGACCGGCACAAAAGGATGCTCGCGGCGCGGTCCTTGCTCGTGGATGAGCCGTGCCACGCGTTCCTTGCCGGTGCCGGACTCGCCGTGGATGTAGACGGGCGCCTGGCTGCGTGCAAGCTTGGCGATTGTCTTGCGCAGGTTCGTCATGGCCGGGGAGCGGCCGATGAGCTGCGGTGCATCGCCGTCGCGCTCGGCGGCGCGTCCGTTGAGCTTGAGCGCGGTGTTGACCAGGTTGCGCAGAATCTGGAGGTTGACCGGTTTGGAGACGAAGTCGAACGCACCGGCTTTCAGGCTGTTGACTGCAGCGCGCATGTTGCCGTAGGCGGTGATGACCGCGACGGGCAGGGTGGGGTGGTGGCGCTGGATGTGTTCGACCAGTTCGATGCCGTCGCCGTCCGGCAGGCGCATATCGGTGAGGCAAAGGTCGAAGTCTTGTTCGGAAAGCAGTTGCTGCGCTTGGGCGACATTGGCGGCGGCCTCTGTGCCCACGTTCATGCGCGCGAGCGTGATTTCCAGCAGCTCGCGAATGTCCGCCTCGTCGTCGACGATGAGCGCGCGGTATTGCGTCATGCAGCTCCCTGGCCGTTAGATCCGGCGCCCGGCCACTCCCCCGGTTATTGTCCTGGATGCGCGGGTTTGCCCTTTTGGCCCGGGCATCCTCCCCCCGCAGCAAGGTGCGTGTGCGCGTACGCGCCGATTATAAGGAATCCCGCGCGCGCGGGCGACTCTCCAGAGGCAGTGCGGTTACCCCATGACCCGCCGTCCGGCGGTTGCGAAGATAATGCGAAAGCAACCGCCGTTGCCGCGCTGAGCCACGTAGTGAATCGCTGCGTGGTTGCACTCGCACAGCTCGCGCACGATGTAGAGGCCGAGCCCGGTGCCGGCGCGTGCGGTGGTGAAGAACGGGTCGAACATGTGCTCGGCGACTTCCGGGCTGATGCCCGGGCCGTTGTCGGAGACGTCCAGGTAGGCGCGCCGGCCTATGCCCATGTAGCCGCTGGCCAGGCGGATGCGCGTCGGCCCGTCTTTGCCGCCGGCGTGAACCACGCTGTTTTCCCACAGGTTGTTCATGACCTGCTGGATTTGGCTGGCGTCCACGCGCAGCTCGATGGCGGGGTCGAGGCCGTCCAGGTCGAACGTTACATCGCGGTCCGGGTGCGATTCGGTGAAATCCTGCGCGAAACGCTCGAGCAGAGGGCGCAGCTTGAGCCGCTGGAACTCGGCCGAGTCGCGGCGGGACAGACGCAGGATATCCTCGATGATGTGGTTGATGCGTGCGGCGTGGCGGTTGACGATGGAGACCAGATGCTCGTCGTCCTGCCCCAGGGAGGCCGATTCCCCCAGTAGCTGCGCGGCATGACTGATGGCGCCCAAGGGGTTGCGCACTTCATGGGCGATGCTGGCGGTGAGCTGACCCAGCGCGGCGAGCTTCATCTGCTGCGCGCGCTCGCCCACGCGGCGCTCGTCTTCGAGCAGGATGAGCAGCGGCGCGCCCTCGCCGCCGGCGAGCGGTATGAAGTTTGGCAGCAGGCGCCCGTCCCCCTGCTCGGGGGTGAACGGTTCGGGGGGTTGGTCGGGCGCCTCGCGCCAGTGGGTAAGCGCCTCGGCAAGCGCCGGAGAGAGTTCATCGAGCGTGTTGTGGTGGAGGCCGTGCTGTATGTCCAGAAGATGGCGCGCGGCATCGTTGACCATGCGCAGCGTGCCCTGCGGGTCTATCACCACGACGCCGGTCTGCATGTATTGGATAATGCGCTCGTTGAGCTCCGCGAGGCTGGCCAGGTCCTCGCTGCGCTGCACGGCAAGCGCCTCGCTCTCGCGGGCGCGCTGGGTGATGGCGCTGCTGGCCAATGCCGTGACGAAGAACACCACGCCCAGGATGCCGGCCTGCGTGAAACTGAGCGGCAGGCCGTTGATGCTGAATGCGTGCCAGGTTTCCTGCCCCAGGATGGCGAGCGTTGCCACGGCGGCCAGAAAGCCGGCCATGCGCTGGGGCAGGCGCATGCTCGCCGCCGATAGCGGCGGGATGAGCAGCATGCCCAAGCCGCTGCTGACGCCGCCGCAGGCGTAGACCAGCAGCGTGACCACGGCGATGTCCGCCCCGGCGAGGCTGTAGATGTGCCAGCGCACGGGCGGCCACTCCAGGCGCAACAGGGCCCAGGCAACGACGGCAACGGCCAGATAGGCAAGGCTGGTGCTGAGGAAAATGCCGGGCGAGCGGATGGGCAGCACGTTGGCGGCGTAGCCGCTGATCTGCAGCAGCGAGAACAACAGGCCCACGAACCAGCGGTAGAAGTTGACGAACTGCAGCGAGCGGCGGTTGTCGACCAGCAGCGTGAATGCGGACGAGCGCTTGGTCGGGGCGGCGGCTGTTGTCTGCATGGATGCTCTTGAAGGCAGCGTCGAAAGCGCAATACTGGCGCGTTTTCAGTCCGTTTCGCGGCGGTCGCCCGCCGGCGGCGAAGGCCATAGTGCCAAGACTACCTTGCTTTACGGGGTATGGCGATTGCGCGAAAATACATTTTTTTGCACTGCGGGAGCGAAAGGCTGATGAATCTGCACGAGTACCAGGCGAAAGGGATTTATGCCGAGTTCGGCATCCCCGTGCCGCAGGGCGGCGTGGCCGCAAGCGCCGAGGAAGCCGTGGAACAGGCCAAGGCGCTGGGCGGCAGCCGCTGGGTGGTCAAGGCCCAGGTGCACGCCGGCGGGCGTGGCAAGGCCGGCGGCGTGAAGCTCGTGGACAGCCTGGAGGAGGTGCGCGAAGCGGCCTCGAGCATGCTCGGCTCCCGCCTGGCGACCAAGCAGACCGACGCCCACGGCCTGCCGGTCAATTCCGTGCTGGTGGAGGCGCCGCAGGACATCGACCGCGAGCTCTACCTGAGCGTGCTGGTGGACCGCGGCAGCAAGCGCGTCATTTTCATGGGCTCGGCCGCGGGCGGCGTGGAGATCGAGGAAGTCGCGGCCGAGACGCCGGAGCAGATTCTCACCCTGGCGGTGCATCCCGCTGCCGGCCTGCAGGCCTTCCACGCGCGCCGCATGGGCTTTTTCCTGGGGCTGGACAAGGACCAGATCAAGCAGCTTCACAAGGTGCTCAAGGGCTTGTACGACATCTTCATGCAGCGCGATGCGAGCCTGGCCGAGATCAACCCGCTGGTGGTCACCGGCAGCGGCGACCTGCTGGCTCTGGACGCCAAGCTCAACATGGACGACAACGCCTTGTTCCGCCATGCCAAGGTGGCGGAAATGTACGACCCCACCCAGCTCGACGAGGCCGAGCGCGCCGCCAACGAGCACGACCTGAGCTACATCACGCTCGACGGCAACATCGGCTGCATGGTCAACGGCGCCGGCCTGGCCATGGCCACCATGGATGTGATCAAGCTGCATGGCGGCACCCCGGCCAACTTCCTGGACGTGGGCGGCGGCACCACCGCCGAGCGCGTGACCGAGGCGTTCAAGCTCATCCTCTCCTCCGACACGGTGGAAGCCATACTGGTCAACATCTTCGGCGGCATCGTGCGCTGCGACCTGGTAGCCCAGGGCATCATCCAGGCGGTCAAGCAGGTGGGCGTGAAAGTGCCCGTGGTGGTGCGCCTCGAAGGCACCAATGTGGACGAGGGGCGCCGGCTGCTGCAGGACAGCGGGCTCAAGATCGCCCCCGCCAAGGATCTGACCGACGCCGCCAAGCAGGTCGTCGCCGCCGCGCGCGGCTGAGACCGGCCTAACGCACCCCATTGCCGCCAGGCGGCTTTTGTCACGGCGCGGGAGGCCAGCCCCTCACCCGCCCGCCAGGCACAGAGGAATGAACAGCCAATGAGCATTCTCATCGATTCCAGCACCAAGGTCATCTGCCAGGGCTTCACCGGCAAGCAGGGCACCTTCCACTCCGAGCAGGCGCTGCAGTACGGCACGCAGCTCGTAGGCGGGGTCACGCCCGGGCGCGGCGGCGAAACCCATCTGGAGCGCCCGGTATTCAACACGTGTTTCGAGGCGGTGGCCGAGACCGGCGCCGACGCCAGCGTGATCTACGTACCGGCGGCGTTTGCCGCCGACGCCATCCTGGAGGCGGCGGACGCTGGCGTGAAGACCATCGTCTGCATTACCGAGCACATCCCCGTGCTGGACATGCTGCGCGTGAAAGAGGCGCTGAAAGACCACGACTGCGTGCTCGTGGGCCCCAACTGCCCGGGCGTGATCACCCCCGGCGAGTGCAAGATCGGCATCATGCCGGCGCAGATCCACGAGCCCGGCAAGGTGGGCATCGTTTCGCGCTCCGGCACGCTCACCTACGAGGCCGTCTATCAGACCACGCTCAACGGGCTGGGCCAGTCCACCTGTGTGGGCATCGGCGGCGACCCCATCCACGGCCTGGGCTTCGTCGACTGCCTGAAGCGCTTCCAAGACGACCCGGCCACCGAGGGCATGATCATGGTGGGCGAGATCGGCGGCAGCGAAGAGGAAGAGGCCGCGGAGTTCATCCACGACCACGTCACCAAGCCGGTGGTCGCCTACATCGCGGGCGTGACTGCGCCGCCCGGCAAGCGCATGGGCCACGCCGGCGCCATCGTCAGCGGCGGCAAGGGCACGGCCGAAGGCAAGTTCAAGGCGTTGGAAGCCGCGGGCGTGGCGACGGTGCATTCCCCGGCCGAGCTGGGCGAGGCGCTCGGCAAGCGTCTGCAGGGTTGATAAGCTGGCGCGGCCCCGGCGGGCATCTGGCCGGCGGCTTAGACGACCATCTTGTTGGTTGAGGCCGGCATGAAAGATCGCATTCGCCTGGTCCTGGCGCAGATCAATCTCTGGGTCGGCGACGTGGACGGCAACGCCGAGCTCATCGTGCGCGCCGCCCACCGCGCGCGCGACGAGCTGGGTGCGGACATGGCCATCTTCCCCGAGCTCGCGCTGCTGGGTTATCCGCCGGACGACCTGCTGCTGCGCTCCGGGATGCCGCCGCGCGTGCGCGCGGGGCTTGAGCGCATTCGCGACGAGGTGCAGGGCATCGGCGTCGTGGTGGGCTACCCGGAATACACGCCTGACGGCATCTACAACGCCGTCGCCGTGTTCCGCGACGGCCAGCGCATCGCCGGCTACCGCAAGGAAGAGCTGCCGAACTACGGCGTGTTCGACGAAAAGCGCCACTTCCGGCCGGGCGACGCGCCGTGCGTGTTCGATCTGGACGGCCTGCCGGTGGGCATGACCATCTGCGAGGATATCTGGGAGGCGTTGCCGGCCAAGCGCGCGCGTTCCGCGGGCGCGCGCCTGCTGGTCAACGTCAACGCCTCGCCGTTCACCATCGGCAAGTCCGCCGAGCGCGAGGAACAGCTCCGCGCGCGCGCCGGCGAGACCGGCCTGCCCATCGTCTACGTCAACAGCGTGGGCGGGCAGGACGAGCTGGTCTTCGACGGCGATTCCATGGTCTACGATCCGGACCGCGGGGTGATTTTCCGCGCCCCGCTGTTCGAGGAAGAGCTCTACGCGGTGGACTTCGACCGCAACGGGCGCTTGCTGGGGAGGCCGCCCATCGAGCCGGTGCCGCCGGATGCGGAGGTGATCTACCGCGCCCTGGTGCAGGCGGTGCGCGACTACGTCAACCGCAACGGCTTCCCCGGCGCGCTGGTGGGACTGTCCGGCGGCATCGATTCGGCCATGACCCTGGCGATCGCCGCGGACGCGTTGGGGGTGGATCGGGTGCGTGCGGTGAGCATGCCGTCGCGCTACACGGCCGATATCAGCAAGTCCGATGCGCGCGAGGAGGCCGAGCGCCTGGGCGTGCGCTTCGACGAAGTCGTCATCGAGCCGCTGTTCAACGCCTACCTGGAGACGCTGCAGCCTCTGTTCGAAGGGCGCGAGCCCGACCTCACCGAGGAGAACATCCAGTCGCGTGTCCGCGGCACGCTGCTCATGGCGCTGTCCAACAAGTTCGGCCACCTGGTGCTCGCCACCGGCAACAAGAGCGAAATGGCGGTGGGCTACGCCACGCTCTACGGCGACATGGCGGGCGGCTTCGCGCCGCTCAAGGACATCTACAAGACCTGGGTGTACCGGCTCGCCAATTACCGCAACGGCATCGGCGCGGTGATCCCGCAGCGCGTGATTACGCGCCCGCCGTCAGCGGAGCTGCGCGCCGATCAGGTCGACACCGACTCGCTGCCCGACTACGCGGTGCTCGACGCCATCGTCGAGGCTTATGTGGAGGACAGCCGCTCGATCGCGGAGATCTGCGATATGGGCTACCCGGAAGCGGTGGTGCGCAAGATCGCGGGCCTGGTGCGCCGCGCCGAGTACAAGCGCCGTCAGGCGCCGCCCGGCCCCAAGATCACGCGCCGCGCCTTCGGCCGCGACCGGCGCTATCCCATTACCGCCGTGTACGGCGACGTCTGAGAAGCTGATGAATAACCTACTGCGCTCGGTATTACGCGGCCGTGCGGTGCTCGAAATCCTCATGTATTAATCCATGCACTGCGGTTTCTGCGCTGCGGGCGGCCACGAACGGCCTTCGCGCTTGCGACGGTTCTTAAACAGGCTTTAAAGGGGCTTTCGGCGCCCGCTAATCCAGCTCGCTTTTGTGCTCTTTGGCAAAGGCGGGGAAGTTGGCCGCCAGTATCTTGCGCGTGTCCGCGGCCGCTTTTTTCAGCCCCAGTTTGTTGTAGCTGCGCACCATGATCACCAGCGCCTCGGGCATGGCATCGGTGCCCTGATAGTGGGTGAGGATGCGCTGGGCGCGGCGGTTGGCGGCGATCCAGGCGCCGCGCTTCATGTAGTACTTGGCGACGAGCAGGTCGTGGCGCGCCAGGCGGTTGCGCAAAAAGATCATGCGCTGGCGCGCGTCGTGCGCGTATTGGCTCTTGGGGAATTTCTGGATCAGTACCCCGAAGTCCTCGAAGGCCTGGCGCGTGTACTGCATGTCGCGCCGCGCTTCGTCGATGGGCAGCAGGCTGTGGCCCTCTTTGGCGCTGCGCTGGAAGTTCACCAGGCCCTTGATGTAGTACACGTAGTCCAGGTCGGGGTAGGTCGGGTGCTCCTTGATGAACTGCTTGGCCTCGGCAATGGCGACGTCCGGGTCGTTGCTGCGGTAGTGGGCGTAAATGCTGTCGAGCTGGGCCTGTACGGCGTAGCGGGTGAACGGGTAGTTGTCCTCCAGCGTGTTGTACTGCTTAAGCGCCTGCTTGAAATGCTCCGCCTTCAGCTCTTTGTGGGCCTTCTCGTAAAGGGACTTGGCTGCGGCGAGGCGCTGATTCTCGCTGTGGGCCTGGGGGATCTGCGTTTTGGTGTGCGCGCAGCCGGCCAGGAACAGGCCGCACAGGCAGATGACGACAAGACGCGTGCTATGATGCATGAAGCTTTGGTCCCGCAAAGTAACGATGGATCGCTGCCGAGCGGCGCCCGCCGGGCCCGCCGCCGATGAGAGCGCCAGTATACCGTAAAGGCTTGGCTTTGCCCGCGAGCCCCCGCTTGGACATCCAGGACATCCGCGAACTGGAAGTGCCCGCCGAGCTGCAGGGCGAGCGCATCGACCGCGTGCTCGCCGCCCTGTTGCCTGACTACTCGCGCAGTCGCCTGGCTGCCTGGCTGAAGGCGGGGCGCGTGCGCGTGGATGCGCGCGTGTGGCGCCCGGCCGAGCGGGTGCGCGGCGGCGAGCGCCTGCGCGTGGATGTGGCCCCGGAGCGGGACGAGCGCGTGCGCGCCCAGCCCATCGCCCTGGACGTGGTCTATGCCGACGAGTCGGTGCTGGTCATCGACAAGCCCCCGGACCTGGTGGTGCACCCGGGCGCCGGCAATCCGGACGGTACGCTGCAGAACGCGCTGCTGCACTACGACCCCGCGCTCCAGGGTGTGCCGCGCGCGGGCATCGTCCACCGCCTGGACAAGGATACCAGCGGACTCATGGTGGTCGCGCGCACGCTTGCCGCCCACAAGCGCCTGGTGGAGCAGCTACAGGCGCGCAGCGTGCGCCGCGACTACCTGGCCGTGGTGTGCGGCGTGATGATCGCCGGGGGCACGGTGGACCAGCCCATCGGCCGCCATCCCCGCGAGCGCGTGCGCATGGCGGTGCACCCGGGCGGGCGCGAGGCGGTCACGCACTATCGCGTCGTGGAGCGCTTTCGTGCCCACACGCTGGTGCGCGCCTCGCTGGAGACGGGGCGCACGCACCAGATACGCGTGCACATGGCGTGGCTGCGCTATCCGCTGGTGGGCGACGCCGTTTACGGCCGGCGCCCTTTGTTGCCGAAGGCCGCCGATGAGCGCCTGGTGCGCACGCTGCGCGGCTTCCGGCGTCAGGCCCTGCACGCCGAGCGCCTGAGCTTCGAGCATCCGGCCGACGGCCGGGCGCTGCGCTTTGAAGCGGCCCCGCCCGCGGACCTGGCGGCGTTGCTGGCGGCGCTGCGCGACGATGCACGGGCGCACGCCGACGATGTCTGACTGGATCGTGCCCGACTGGCCCGCGCCGGCCCATGTGCGCGCACTGCAGACCACGCGCGTGGGCGGCGAAAGCGCCGGGCCCTACGCCACGTTCAACCTGGGTTCCCAGGTGGGCGACGATGCCCGGGCCGTGGCCGCCAACCGCGCACGACTGCGCGCGGCGGCCGGGCTGCCGGCGCAGCCTGCCTGGCTCGATCAGGTGCACGACAGGCGTGTGGTGACGCTGCCGGCGCCGCCGGATGAGCGCCGGGCGGATGCCGCAATCGCGCGACGCCACGGCGAAATTTGCGCCGTGCTGACTGCCGACTGCCTGCCGGTGCTGCTGTGCGCCGACGACGCCAGCGAGGTGGCCGTTGCCCATGGCGGCTGGCGCGGTCTGGCCGCCGGCGTGGTCGAGGCATGCGTTAGGAGCTTTCAGGCGCCGCCGGCGCGGCTGCTGGCGTGGCTGGGCCCGGCCATCGGGCCGCGGGCATTCGAGGTCGGGCCCGAGGTGCGCGAGGCCTTCGCGGACGAGGATCCGGCGTGTGACGAGGCCTTCGCGCCGGGCGCGAAGCCCGGCAAGTGGCTCGCCGATCTCTATGCGCTGGCGCGGCGACGGCTGGCCGCCGCCGGGGTGACGCGCGTTTACGGCGGCGGCCTGTGCACGTACAGCGATCCCGACCGCTTTTTTTCCTACCGACGCGACGGCCGCTGCGGGCGCATGGCGAGCCTGATCTGGCTCGACGAGCGTTAAGCTTCTAACGGTGCTGGCGGTACTCCGGGCTGGACACGCTGAAAAGCGCCACATCGTCCAGACGAAGCGCGGTGAGCGTGCGCCCCCAGACCGCACCGGTGTCGATGCCCCAGACCTGCTCCTCCGGCCAGACGATCCGCTGCAGCGTCGACCAGTGGCCGAACACGATGCGCTGGCCGCGCGAGCGCCGCCCCGGCGCCTGAAACCACGGCACCAGGCCTGGCTCCTGTTCGCCCGGCGCGGTCACCGGCTTGTGCGCCAGGCTGGCGTCCGCGGTGCGTACGTAGCGCATGCGCGTGAACGCGTTGACGATGTAGCGCCGGCGCTCGGCGCCCGCCATCCCTTCGTGCCAGCGTACCGGCTCGTCGCCGTACATGTGGTGAAAAAACGCGTCCGGGTCGTTCCCCTGCAGCACGGCTTCGACTTCGCGCGCGCAAGCCGCCGCTTCGGCTGTGTCCCACGCCGGGGCGATACCGGCGTGCACCATCACGAAATCCAGCGCCGGGTCGTGATGCATCAACGGCCGGCGGCGCAGCCAGTCGAGCAGCTCGTCCCGGTCCGGTGCCGCGAGCACCGGCGCCAGCGTGCCGGCCGGACGCGTGCCGGCGGCGCCTGCTGCCAGGGCCAGCAGGTGCAGATCGTGGTTGCCGAGCACGGTCACGGCCGCGTCGCCCAGCGAGCGCACGAAGCGCAGCACCTGCGTCGACAGCGGTCCGCGGTTGACCAGGTCGCCGACGAACCACAGGGTGTCGCGGGCACGGTCGAAGTCGATGTGCTCCAGCAGGCGTTGCAGCTCGTCGTAGCAGCCCTGGATGTCGCCGATGGCGTAAGTGGACATGTGTGCGTTTGCTGAACGGATTCCGGGCGCATTCTAACAGCGCGCGTGGCGGCTGCCGTTACCCGGTTGACGCGGCTCGCAGGCGGTTCGCCAGGCGGGCGAACGCCGCCGGGGCAATGCGTTCGGCGCGCTCGCCCGGATCCAGTCCGGCGGCCTCGAGGTCGGCGCGCCGCGCCAGGCCCTTGAGGGCGTTGAGCAGTGTCTTGCGCCGTTGGGCGAAGGCGCGGGTCACCACGCGGTCGAACAGGGCGAGATCGTCGATGGCAAAGGCCGGCGCACGCGGCACCATGCGCACCACGGCGGATTCCACCTGGGGCGGGGGGCGGAAGGCGCCGCGCCCGACGGTGAACAGCCGCTCGACGCGGGCGCGCGCGGCGAGCGTGACGCTGAGGCGCCCGTAAGCGGGCTCCCCCGGCGCGGCCGCCATGCGGTCCACGACTTCGCGCTGCAGCATGAAGTGCATGTCGCGGATGTGCGCGGCCTGACCCAGCAGGCGGAAGAGCAGCGGCGTGGAGATGTTGTAGGGCAGGTTGCCGGTGAGGCGCAGATCGTTTCCCATGGCTGCAAAGTCCACGCTCAGGGCGTCGGCCTCGATGATGACGAGCTCCCCGGCGCCGGCGCAGTGGTCGCGAAGGTGCGGGATGACGTCACGGTCGATCTCGACCGCGCGCAGGGTCCCGGCGCGCTCCAGCAGGGGGCGGGTGAGCGCGCCCAGCCCGGGGCCGATCTCGATCAGGGCGTCGCCGGGCTGGGGGGCGATGCAGCGCACGATGCGCGCGATCACCGCCGGATCATGCAGAAAATGCTGGCCGAAGCGCTTGCGCGCGCGGTGTGCCATAGGCTCAGGCGCAGCGGCGCCGCTGCCGCCCCAGCTCGATAGCCATGGCGATGGCCGCTTCCAGGCTCGAACTGTCGGCGCGGTCGGTGCCCGCGAGGTCGAGCGCGGTGCCGTGGTCCACGGAGGTGCGCACGATCGGCAGCCCGAGCGTGACGTTGACGGTACTGCCGAAGCCCTTGTGCTTTACCACCGGCAGGCCCTGGTCGTGGTACATGGCGAGCACGGCGTCCGCCCGCTCCAGATGGTGCGGCGTGAACAGCGTATCGGCCGGCAGCGGGCCGGTGAGCCTCATGCCGGCGGCGCGCAGGCGCTCCAGCACCGGCGCGATGATCTCTATCTCCTCGCGTCCCAGGTGGCCGCCCTCGCCGGCGTGGGGGTTGAGGCCGGCGACGAGGATGCGCGGCTCGATGATGGCGAACTTGGCGCGCAGGTCCGCGTCGAGCACGTGCAGCACCTGCGTGAGGCCGGCGTCGGTGATGCGCTCCGGCACGGCGCGCAACGGCAGGTGGGTGGTGGCGAGCGCCACCCGCAGTCCCGGCGTGGCCAGCATCATGACCGGCAAGGCCGCGCCGGTGCGCTCGGCGAGGAATTCGGTGTGGCCGGAGAAGGGGATGCCGGCATCGTTGATGACCGATTTCTGCACCGGTCCCGTGACCAGGGCATCGCAGGTGCCGTGCAGGCACAGCGCAGCGGCCTGCTCCAGCGTCTCCAGGACGTAGCCGCTGTTGGCGGCATCGAGCCGGCCGGGAATCGCCGGGCGTGCCAGCGTGACTGGCTGCACCTTGAGGGTGTGGGGGCGCTGCGCCGCGGGGTCGGCGGCGCTGTCGAACGGCTCCAGATGGAGATCGAGCCCCAGCGCCCGGGCGCGCGCGGCAAGCAGCTCCGGGTCGGCCACTGCGACGATTTCGGCGTCGTGGGCGCGCGCGGCGATCAGGGCGGCCAGATCCGGCCCGATGCCGGCCGGTTCTCCCGGCGTGAGGGCGATGCGGCTTATTGCGGCCATGGCGGACGGGTGCGGCTCAGGAGGTCGCGTTGGCGCCCTTCTTTCCCACGGGGATGAGGTATTTGACGTAGGCTTCGGCGCGCAGCCGGCGCAGCCAGTTCTGGTACTGCTCGCGGGCCTTGCGCTCGCCGATGGCCTGGCGCGCCTGCCGGCGGCGCATTTTATTGCTCATCTGCTTCTGGCGCCGGCCCAGGAGCTGGGCGATGTGCCAGCCAAACGGCGTTTTGAACGGCTGGCTGATCTGGCCCTTGTGCAGGTTTTCGACCGCCTGCTGGAACGATTGGACGTAGGAGCCGAGCGGCTGCCAGCCGAGATCGCCGCCCTGCTTGGCCGATTGCGGATCGTCGGAATACACGCGCGCCAGCTCTGAGAAAGAGGCGCCGTTTTTGAGCTGCTGGTAGAGCTTTTCGGCAAGCTGGTGGGTCTGTGCGTTGCCGCGCTGCGGGTTGGGGCGCAGCAGGATATGGCGCACGTGCACCTCGGTGACGCTCTGCGCGCTGTTGCGCTCGCCCGCCAGCTTGATGATGTGGAAACCGCTGGGGCTGCGCAGCGGGCCGGCCACGTCGCCCGGCTTCATGTTGGGTATCACCTTGGCGAACAGGGTCGGCAGCGCGCCGGCTTTGATCCAGCCCAGGTCGCCGCCCTTGAGCGCGTGCTGGCCGTCCGAGACGCGCATGGCGACGGACTGAAAATCGGCGCCGTTGCGCAACTTGTGGATGAGCTGCTGCGCGCGCGCCTTGATCTGGGCGATCTTGGCCTGCGAAGCGTTTTCCGGCACCGCGAGCAGAATGTGCAGCAGGTGGTAGGCGTCGTGGCTGTCGGCGTGACGCGACTGGTTCTGCAGGTACAGGTCCACGTCGCGCGCCGTTACCGACACGCTGGTCTGGATCTCCTGTTTCTGTAGGCGCTTGATCATGAGCTGATCGCGCACTTCCTGGTGGAATTCATGCGGATCGAGCCCCTGGGCCTGCAGCGCGCTCTGGAATTGCTGGGCGGTGAGGCCATTGTTCTGGGCGATGCTCCGGATGGCGTTGTTCACATCCTTGTCGCTGATCTGGATGTTGTGCTTGTGCGCCTCCTGGATTTGGATTTTCTGCATCACCAGGTGTTCGAGCACCTGTTTTTCCAGAATGCCCTTGGGCGGCAGTTGGCGCCCTTCGCTTCTGAGCTGGGCCTCGATCTGGTTCATGGCATTGTCGAGCTCGCTCTGCAGGATGATGCCGTTGTTGACCACGGCCACCACGCGGTCGATGGTCTGCGCCGCCCGCGCCGCGGGCACGAGCAGAACAGCAAAGGCGACCAGGCAGATGAGGGTGAGGTGGAACCGGAGGCGGTGTCCGCGCATGAGGGTGGAAGGATGTCGACTGCGTTCAATAGCCCAGAATATCACGTTTTAGGACCGCTCCCACGTCGTTGCCCAGGTTGCCCAGCCCCTTGAGCTGGAGCTGGAAGAAGATGCTGGTGTCGTGCTGGATGCCTCTCTGGCCGGAGGCCGGGGCCACCACATAGCGCCGCAAGGCGAGACGCATGGCATAGCAGCAGGTGTCGTATTCCACCCCGGCCAAGGCTTCCAGCGTATCGCGGAAGCGCAGAGAATAGTTCCAGCTAGCCATCATTTTCCAGTGTCGGGCCAGGGGCAGGATGCCTGAGACCGTCGCCTGTTCCAGATACTCGCGGCTGTAGCGGTAGTCCAGGTTGAGCAGCGCGCCGCCGTGGCGCGGCCGGTAGCTTAGCTGCAGCACGTTGCGGGTGAATGCGCTGCGGTACGGGTCCCATTCGCCGCGCGCGCGCAACGCCCAGGCATCGGTGAGGTGATAGTCGAGCATGGCCACCCAGTCGGAGCGGTGGCGGTCGGTGGGGGCGTTGCCCACATTGAGCACGTTGAGCGCCGATGCGGGCAGTACCACGCGCGGCGTGGTGAAGCGGTAGATCTGGCCGACGCTGGCGGAGAGCTTCTCGCGGCCCGTGGTGGTGCTGAGCAGGCGTGTGGTGAGCGCCGCCGTGACCTGGTTGGCGTCGCCGATGCGGTCGAGGCCGGTGAAGCGGTTGAGCGCGAACAGCTCGTCGTAGTTGAACTGGGGCAGGCCGCTGTCGAACACGGGCAGATCGGTCTGGTTGCGATAGGGCACGTACAGGTAGAAAAGCGTCGGTTCGAGTGTCTGCAGCCAAGCGCCGCCCACGTTGCGCTGGAAGCGCAGTCCGGCCTTCAGGCTCGCGAGTGGCAGGCCGCGCGACGGATTGTCGGGCTGGCCGGCGGCGGTGTCGCGCAGGCGGTAGTAGGTCTGGTCGTAGGCGGCTTCGCTGTCGACGAACCAGCCGCCGCGGTCCAGGCCGTAGGTGATTTCCGGGCGCAGGTGGGTGCGCTCGCCGGTGAGGCCGGCGGCGCGCGTGAAGTCGGTGAACTGGGTGCCCATCTTGAAGCCCAGCCCGTGCCAGGTGTGCGGGCTGAGCAGGTCCAGGGAGAGCTGCGGCAGACGCTCGTAGGGCTTGTCCTGCGCCGGGATGTCCTGCAGGACCTGATACTTCTGCGCCAGCGCCTGAAAAGAAAGCCAGGAAGGGGCCTGGTAGTCGAAGCGCAAGTGCTGGTCGAGGCTCGATGTGGTGACCGCGCTCAGGCTGGTCCCCAGGTCCTGGAAATAGCGGTTGTCGCTGACGCGCGCGTAGTGTGCGTCCACGCTCCAGCCGGGGCTGAGCAAGCCCTGGTGGCCGAACTGCACGAGATAACGCGAGGCGCCGTAGAGGCGGTCGTTGGGGAGGAACTCCGCGTACAGCTCGCCGTGGCTGTGCGGCTCCAGGTAGCGCACCTGCGCCGAGCCCTGGACCCCGCGCTTGCTCATGTAGCGGGCGGCGAGGGTGGCGTCGTAGTTGGGCGCCAGGTTGAGGTAGTAGGGAATGGTCAGGTCCAGCCCATTGCTGCTGGAGCTGCCAAAGGTGGGCGTGAGCAGCCCGCTCTTGCGCTTGTCGCTCAGCGGAAAGGCGAGCCACGGCGTGTAGAGAATCGGCACGCCCTTGAAGCGCACCACCGCGTTGGTGGCCGTGCCCTCGTCGTCGGCCTGGTTGAGCTTGACCGTGCTCGCGCTCAGCAGCCACTGGGTGTCGCCGGGCGGGCAGGTGGTATAGGTGACGTGGCTGAGCACGCTGTGCGTGGTGTTGAGCATGTGCACGTGGCGGGCGCGCCCGCGCGCATTGCGCTTGGGCAGCGTGTAGTGCGCATCCTCCACGGTGCCGCTGTCGCTCTGCAGGTTGAAGGTGGCGTCGCGCCCGTGCACGCCGATCTGCGGGTTCTGAAAAAAAGTCGGCCCGTGGGTGCGGAAGGTGCCCGTGGCCTCGTCGAAGTCGATGCGGTTCGCCTCCAGCAGGCGGCTCATTTGGCGGACCTTGACGTTGCCCTGCAGGTGGGAGACGCCGTTGCGCTTGAAGCTGGCGTGGTCGGCTTCGGCGCGCAGTTGGGGCTCCGGGTGGGCAGCCAGGCTCGCCGCCAGCGCCTGGTTGGCGAACTGCGGGCACATGTGCACGTTGCGCGCGGCCACCGGCGCCGCCATGAGCAGCAAGGGGTAGACCAGCAAGCGCGTTCGCCGGATACTGCCTGTCCTCAAAAAGCGGGCCTTGGTCGGGCGCAAACGAGCGCTAAGTATGGGTGCAGCCGTACCGGGCCCGCAACGCCCGCCGTAGAGGGGCAATCGCCATTGACAATGAACCAGCCCGACGACGCCAATCCGTTTGATGACCCGCGCCGGAAAGCGCTGGCGGCGTGGGTGGGTGAGCGTTTCGGTGTGGCGCCGCCGTCGCTGGAGCCCGCTTCCTCCGACGCCAGCTTCCGGCGCTATTTCCGGGCGCGGCTGGCGGGGCGCACGCTGGTGTGCATGGACGCGCCGCCGGCGCAGGAGGACTGCCGCGCCTTCGTGCATGTGGCGGCGCTGTTGCGCGGGTCGGGCGTGAACGCGCCCGAAGTGCTGGCGCAGGATCTGGAGCGCGGATTCCTCGCGCTGAGCGATCTCGGCACGACCACGTATCTGGAAGCACTGGACGCCGACAACGCGGACGCTTTGTTCGCAGACGCCTGGCAGGCACTGATCCGCTGGCAGCGCACCAGCCGCGCCGGCGTGCTGGCGCCCTACGACCGCGCTCTGTTGCGCCGCGAGCTGGCGCTTTTTCCGGATTGGTACCTCGGCGCGCACCTTGGGGTCAGGCTCGATACGGCCCGGCGCGATGCGCTGGACGCCGTGTTCCGGCGCCTGGAGGACGAGGCTCTGGGGCAGCCGCGCGTGTTCGTGCACCGCGACTTCATGCCGCGCAATCTCATGCTGAGCGCGCCCAATCCGGGTGTGCTCGACTTCCAGGACGCGGTGTACGGCCCGGTTGCCTACGACGTCACCTGCCTGTTCAAGGACGCGTTCATTTCCTGGGACGAGGAGCGGGTATCGGGGTGGTGGCATCAGTATTGGACCGAGGCCCGACGGGCCGGGGTGCCGGTACACGGGCGCTTTGACGATTTCCGCCGCGCCTGCGACCTCATCGGTCTGCAGCGTCACCTCAAGGTGGCGGGCATCTTCGCGCGCATCCGCTACCGCGACGGCAAGCCTCGCTACCTGGAGGATGCGCCGCGCTTCCTGCGCTACATCCGCGCTACCGCAGCCCGTTACACCGAATTCGCGCCGCTCCTGCGCCTGCTCGACGAGGCGGGGGCGCCGTGACCAGAGCCATGATTCTCGCCGCCGGCCGAGGCGAGCGCATGCGCCCGCTCACCGACCGGGTGCCCAAGCCGCTGCTGGAAGTGGGCGGCAGGCCATTGATCGGGTACCACTTGCGCCGCTTGGCGGCGGCCGGCGTCGAGGACGTGGTGGTCAACACGGCTTACCGCGGCGCCCAGATTCGGGCCTGGGTCGGCGACGGACGGCGCTGGGGCCTGTCGGTGGCGTGGTCAGACGAAGGCGAGCGTGCCCTGGAGACGGGCGGCGGCATCCTGCGCGCGCTGCCGCGCCTCGCTCCCGGCGGGGATGACGCCCCGTTTCTCGTGGTCGGCGGCGACGTGCTGAGCGATTACCCGCTGGCGCGCCTGGTGGAGCGCGCGGCGGTCCTGCCGGCGCCGGTGCAGGCGCATCTGGTGCTGGTGGACAATCCCGATCACCACCCGGCGGGCGATTTCGCGCTCGAGGGAGGACGCGTCGGCAATGCCGCTCACGCACGCCTGACATTCAGTGGCATGGCGCTTTACCGCGCGTCGCTGTTCGAGCGCGCGGCTGCGCACGCCGGCGGCGACGGGGCCTTCGCGCTCGCGCCGTTGCTGCGCGAGGCCGCCGCGGCGGGTGCCGTGAGCGGGGAACGCTATGCCGGGTATTGGCTGGATGTGGGCACGCCCGAGCGCCTGGCGCAGGCGCGCCGGCAATGGGCTGGGGGCGCCGGGCGCGACAGCCGGTAGCGCAATCCGCTCGGCGGTCAGCCGGCCGATTGCTGCAGATGCAGTCCTTCTTCGTAGAAGGGCTTGAAGCGATTGACGATGGTGCAGAACAGGTCGGCGGTGCGCTCGGTGTCGTAGCGCGCCGAATGTGCGGCGGCGGAGTCCCACTCCAGGCCGCAGGCCTCCACCGCACGCCGCAGCACCGTCTGCCCCAGGGCCACGCCGCCCAGCGTGGCGGTGTCGAAGGCGCTGAACGGATGAAACGGGTTGCGCTTGATGCCCGCGCGCTCTGCGGCCGCATTGAGAAAGCCCAGGTCGAAAGCGGCGTTGTGGCCCACCAATACGGCGCGGCGGCAGCCGTTGGCCTTGATGGCGGCGCGCACCGCCTTGAAGATGCGCGACAGCGCGTCGTGCTCGCTGATCGCGGGGCGCAGCGGGTGGAACGGGTCGATGCCGTTCACGGCGAGCGAGGCCGGCTCGATGTTGGCGCCTTCGAAGGGCTTGACGTGGTAGGCGTGGGTCTGGTCGCGGTGCAGCTCGCCCATCTCGTCCATGTACAAGGTCGCGGCAGCGATTTCGAGCAGCGCATCGCGTCTGGCATCGAAGCCCCCCGTCTCCACATCGACGACGACGGGCAGAAAGCCGCGGAAGCGCCCCGCCATGGGTGGGTGCTGTTGTGGGTCATCCATCGGGAAGCCCTTTGCCCGGCGTGAGTGAAGCGGCGCCTAAGCCGCGCACGGCGAAGGTGCGTCCGCGGCTCAGAAGCGCCATTGTAGCAGCTCGCCCGCGAACATCGGCACCACCTGCTGGCCGTCGGCGCCGAAGGGATAGGCCTGCGGCACGCGCCACGGCTCGCGCGTGAGGGTGATGGTCTCGCGGTTGCGCGCCATGCCGTAGAAATCGGCGCCGAAGTGGCTGGCGAATCCCTCCAGCATGTCCAGGTGACCCGCCGCCTCGAAGGTCTGCGCATACAGCGCCAGGGCGGCATGCGCCGAAAAAACGCCGGCGCAGCCGCAGGCACGCTCCTTGGCGCCGCGCGCATGCGGGGCGCTGTCGGTGCCGAGGAAAAAGCGCGGGTGGCCGCTCACGGCGGCCTCCAGAATCGCCTCGCGGTCGCGTTCGCGCTTGAGCACCGGCAGGCAGAAGGCATGCGGCTGCAGACCGCCTGCGAACAAGGCGTTGCGGTTCCAGATCAGGTGCTGCGGCGTGATGGTGGCGGCCAGGCGCTCGGGGCCTGAGCGCACGAACTCGACTGCCGCGCGCGTGGTGATGTGCTCGAGCACGATTTTGAGCCGCGGGAAGCGGCGGAGCAGGGGGGCAAGCACCGCGTCCAGGAAACGCGATTCGCGGTCGAAGACGTCGACGCCGGGGTCGGTTACCTCGCCGTGCAGCAGCAGGGGCAGCCCTTCGTCCTGCATGCGTTCGATGGCCGCATGGGCGCGCTCGATGCGCGTGACGCCCGCCTCGGAGTGTGTGGTTGCCCCGGCCGGATAGAGCTTGACCGCGTGCACGTGGGCGCTCGCCGCGGCGCGCCCGATCTCCGCGGGCGTGGTTCGGTCGGTCAGGTAGAGCGTCATCAGCGGCTCGAAGCCGCTGCCGGCGGGCAGTGCCCCGAGGATGCGCTCGCGGTAGGCCGCAGCCTGCTCGACGGTGGTGACCGGCGGCTGAAGGTTGGGCATGACGATGGCGCGCTTGAACGCGTTGGCGCTGAAAGGCAGCACGGTCTGCAGGGCGGCGCCGTCGCGCAGATGCAGGTGCCAGTCGTCGGGGCGGGTAAGGGTAAGTCGGTCCATCGGATGGCGGCGGCGTCGCTGTCGGAGGTTGAGTGCTTCGAACGTGACCTTACCATTGGGGCGCGCTGCGGGCCCGCCGGGAGTAGGCCCTGCCCGTGTATAATCGCGCATTTTACCCCCTTTATTCGCGCGGCAACGGCGAGGTCGAACATGGCGCAGGCTAAATCCGGGATCAGCAAAGTCGTTCTGGCCTATTCGGGCGGGCTCGATACGTCGGTCATCCTCAAGTGGCTTCAGGACACCTATGGCTGCGAGGTGGTGACGTTCACGGCGGATATCGGCCAGGATGAGGATTTGTCGTTCGTGCGCGCCAAGGCCGAGCAACTGGGGGTCAAAGAGGTCTTCATCGACGACCTGCGCGAGGAGTTCGCGCGCGACTTTGTGTACCCGATGTTTCGCGCCAACGCGCTTTACGAGGGCGAATACCTGCTGGGTACTTCGGTGGCGCGCCCGCTCATCGCCAAGCGCCTGGTCGAGATCGCCGAGCAGACCGGCGCCGATGCCGTTGCCCACGGCGCGACCGGCAAGGGCAACGACCAGGTACGCTTCGAGCTGGGCGCTTATGCGCTCAGGCCCGAGATCAAGGTCATCGCGCCGTGGCGCGAGTGGGACCTCAACTCGCGCGAGCGCCTGCTGGCGTATGCCGAGGAGCACGGCATCCCCATCGAGCGCAAGGCGGATGGCGGCTCTCCCTATTCCATGGACGCCAACGCGCTGCACATCTCCTACGAGGGCGGCGAGCTGGAGGATCCCTGGGCCGAGCCGGATGCGCGCATGTGGCGCTGGACGCGCACGCCTGAGGATGCGCCCGATCAGCCGCGCTACCTGGAGCTCACCTACCGCCGCGGCGATATCGTCGCCGTCGACGGCGAGCCCATGAGCCCGTTTGGCGTGCTGGATACGCTCAACCGCCTGGCCGCCGAGCACGGCATCGGCCGCATCGACATCGTCGAGAACCGCTACGTGGGCATCAAGTCGCGCGGCTGCTACGAAACGCCCGGCGGCACCATCATGCTCAAGGCGCACCGGGCCATCGAATCGCTCACCCTGGACCGCGAGGTGGCCCATCTCAAGGACGAGCTCATGCCGCGCTACGCCAGCCAGCTCTACAACGGCTACTGGTGGGCCCCGGAGATGCGCGTGCTGCAGGGGCTGATCGACGACACGCAGGCACCGGTCAACGGCGTGGTGCGGCTCAAGCTCTACAAGGGCGGCGTCTATGTGGCCGGGCGCCGGTCCGAGAGCGACAGCCTGTTTGACGCCTCCATCGCCACGTTCGAGGATGATCGCGGAGCGTACAACCAGAAGGATGCCGAGGGGTTCATCAAGCTCAACGCCCTGCGCCTGAAACTGGGCGCGCACCGGCGCTGAGGCGATAAAACCCGCGTTGCCTTTGCGGGCCGCGTCCGAAAGATGGCACGAGCGGGGGAGACGAAGCATGACTGACAGCATTTACGATGCCGGGCTGGAGAAACAGCGCGCCAACCACGCGCCGCTGACGCCGCTGAACCTGCTGGAGCGCGCCGTGCGCGTCTACCCCGAACTCACATCGGTCGTCTACGGCGAGCGCCGCTACACCTGGCGCGAGACTTACGAGCGCTGCGTGCGCCTGGCGAGCGCGCTGTCGGCCCGCGGCATCGGCCGCGGCGATACGGTGGCGATGATCGCCGCCAACATCCCGGAAATGTACGAGGCGCACTTCGGCGTGCCCATGAGCGGCGCGGTGCTCAACACCATCAACGTGCGCCTGGATGCGAGGACCATCGCCTTCATCCTGGCGCACGGCGAGGCCAGGCTGGTGTTCGTGGACCGCGATGTCTCCGATGTGGTCGCCGAGGCGCTGCGGCAGATGGACCGGCCGCCGGCGGTGGTCGATATCGACGACGCCGGCGTTGCCGGCGGGCAGCGCCTGGGCGAGACCGACTACGAGGCCTTCCTTGCCTCCGGCGATGCGGATTTCGCCTGGCGCTATCCGGACGATGAGTGGGACGCCATCTCGCTCAACTACACCTCCGGCACCACCGGTCAGCCCAAGGGCGTCGTCTACCACCATCGCGGCGCTTATCTCAACGCGCTCGCGAACAGCGTGGTGTGGAACATGGACCATCATCCGGTCTATTTGTGGACGCTGCCCATGTTCCACTGCAACGGCTGGTGTTTTCCGTGGACGCTCGCGGCGCTGGGCGGCACCAGCGTCTGCCTGCGCAAGGTCAGCGGGGCCAACATCTACGGTGCCATCGCCGAGCACAAGGTCGATCATTTCTGTGGGGCGCCGACCGTATTGGGCATGGTGGTCAACGCCGGCGATGCCGAGCGCCGCGCTTTCTCACACGAAGTCAAGGTAATGACGGCGGCCGCGCCGCCGCCCGCCTCCATCCTGGCGCGCATGGAGGAGGAGGGCTTTCGCGTGACCCACGTCTACGGCCTGACCGAGACGTACGGCCCGGCCACCGCCTGCGCCTGGAAGCCGCAGTGGGACGCCTTGCCCGCGGAGGAGCGGGCGCGGCTCAAGGCGCGCCAGGGCGTGCGCTACCATGTCCTGTTCGACCTGGACGTGCTCGACCCGGAGACCATGACGCCCGTGCCCCGCGACGGCGAGACGCTGGGCGAGATCATGTTCCGCGGCAACCTGGTGATGAAGGGCTACCTCAAAAACCCGGAGGCCACAGCCAAGGCTTTTGCCGGCGGGTGGTTCCATTCCGGCGATCTGGCGGTGGTGCATCCGGACAACTACCTCCAGATCCGCGATCGCTCGAAAGACATCATCATCTCCGGCGGGGAGAATATTTCCTCGATCGAGGTGGAGGACGCGCTCTATGCCCACCCCGCGGTCCTCGCGTGCGCCGTCGTCGCCTGCCCGCACGAGAAGTGGGGCGAGACGCCGTGCGCTTTCGTCGAGCTCAAGGAGGGCGCCCAAGCCGCCGAGGAGGAGCTGATACGCCACTGCCGTGAGCGCATGGCGCATTTCAAGGCGCCCACGCGGGTGGTCTTCGGCCCCATCCCCAAGACTTCCACCGGCAAGGTGCAGAAGTTCAAGCTGCGCGATATGGCCCGCGCGCAATAGGGTCCCGCAGTCCGCGCCCCGCCCGGCGGCCCGTGCAATCGAGCGTCCCCGCGCCGGCGGTTGATCGGCGGCGGGCCGCCCCTATCTTAAGGACTGGATGAACGATCACGAGTCAGACAGCGAGCGCTTCGCGGGCGGTCTCACCCGCGAGATGCTGGAAAACGATGCCATGCGCCGTGCGCTGCGGGCGCGCCACCCGGACGTGGCGGTGTTGGACGACGCCGCGCTGCAGGCCTCCATCGACGACACGCTGGCGAGACGCCCGCCGCAGGCGCGCGCGCAGGACGGGATCTGGCTGTTCGCCTATGGCTCGCTGCTGTGGAATCCGTGCATCCGTGTGGCCGAGCGCCGCCTGGGACGCCTGTACGGATTCCACCGCGACTTCTGCCTGAAGCTCATCTTCGGGCGCGGCTCGCCCGACGCGCCGGGGCTGATGCTGGCTCTGGCCCCGGGCGGGTCCTGCCAGGGCGTGGCGCTGCGCGTGGCCGAGCGCGATCTGGACTCGGAGCTGCTGCTGGTGTGGCGCCGCGAGATGCTCACCGGCGTTTATCGCCCGCGCTGGCTGCGCCTGTATACGGCGCACGGGCCGCTGGACGTGGTGGCGTTCGTGGTGAACCGCGACCACGAGCGCTATACCGGCCGCCTGGGCGAGAGCGAGCTGGTGCGGCTGATGGCGACCGGCCACGGCGTGCTGGGCTCCTGCGCCGAGTACCTGAACAACACCGTGGCGCATCTGGACGAACTGGGCATTCGTGACCGCCGTCTTCATCGCTTGCGCGAGCGCGTGCGCGCGCACGATCGGCGCGGCTGAAAGGTCGGGGAGCCTGTCGATTGCCTGTTGGCCGGCGCGTGGGCGCGACGCGCCTCAGACTGGATGTGTCGGTGCAACGAGCAGCCAGGCCAGGACCGCGAGCGCGGTGACGCTGAGCGCGCTCAGGGCGAGCCAAACCCTGAGCGGACGGCGCAGCGGCGCCAGTGCGGCGCGCACCGCCTGCTGTTCCCCATCCAGCCCCTGCAACGCGCGCTGCAGCGCGGCTTCGGGCCAGGCACCGCGTGTCAGCGCCTCCGGCAGGGCGTCCCAGCGCTGCGGATAGCGGGTGCGAAATGTCTGCGCCAGTGCCCGCGCCCGCGCTTCCAGGCGCCGCCGAGCGCGGCGTGCCCGCCACAGGCAAAACGGCGCGGCCATCGCCAGCGCGATGGCCGCCGCGCTCATCTCAGCCTTTGACAAACCGGCGCTGCAACTGGCGCAGGCACTGCATGTAGGCGCCCTCGTCGGGCTCGCGCCCGTAGCGTTGGGCCTGGTAGAGCCCTTCGGCCAGGCAGTCCATCATCCGGTGCTCGGCCTCCAGGCCCGAGCCCAGCGCCTGGGCCAGTTCCCGATAAATCGTGTCGATACCGGGCGGACGACGGGTGGCGATCTGGTCGCGCAGGCCCAGGTGCAAGCCCAGGTGCATATAGGGGTTGGTCTCGCCCAGCTCGGGCGGGAACTCGCGCCCCAGCGCGCTTTGCTCGTGCTCGAAGAAGGCGTGGTATTCGGGATGATCGCGGATGACGTCCGCAATTTGCGCCTCGAGTGGCTCCAGCGGTAGCTGCTCGCGATACTTGCGCCAGGCTTGCACGTAGGTTCGGCGGAGTTGGTCGCGGTCATTGCCGAACAGCATGGTTGTCCTCGTCGGGATCGGGATGCGCCCGCCATTGTAGCGCGTCCCGGGCCGGCGCTTACCGGATAGCCGGCGCCGCCCGCGCGTTCCCGCCGGGGGCGCACGCGCGCCTATAATGCGCCCTCGTGTACCTGCTTCGGAGCGGGGGTCGCGGCCGCCCATGCTGCGCTTTATCTCGTCGGTGCCGGCGCTTTTCCTCGGTATCGCGCTGCTCATCAGCGGCAGCGCCATGCTGGGCACGCTGCTTGCCGTGCGTTTGACGGCGGCCGGTTTCAGCGCAGCCAGCATCGGCGCCGTGCTCACGTTCTATTCGCTGGGGTTCGTGGCCGGCACGCGCCTGGGTGTGCCGGTGATCCAGCGCGTCGGCCACATCCGCTCATTTGCGGCGTTTGCGGCGCTGGCGTGTGTGAGCGTTCTGTTGCACCCGGTCTATCTCAATGGCCCTTTCTGGGCGTTGCTGCGCGTCATCACGGGCTTTTCCATGGCGTGCCTGACGGTGGCCATCGAGAGCTGGATCAACGGGCGCGCCACGCCGCGCAATCGCGGCAAGCTGCTGTCGCTTTACATGGTCACCTATTACGTGGCGGCCGCGATCGGACAATATCTGGTGGGGCTCGCCCACAGCGGCTCGCCCCTGCCGTTCAACCTGATCGCCATCCTGGTGGTGCTGTCGCTGGTGCCGGTGACTCTGACGCGGGTGGAAGCGCCGACGCTGAGCGCGAGCGAGCGCATGGGTTTTCGGGCGCTGTACAGGGCCTGTCCGACCGGGTTGGTGGGCGCGCTGGCCTCGGGCGTGGTCAATAGCGCGTTCCTGGCCGTGGGGCCGGTGTATGCGCGGATGGTGGGCCTGAATGTTGCGCAGCTGTCGCAGTACATGGCGATCTCGGTGTTCGCCGCCATGGTACTGCAGTGGCCGGCGGGCAAGCTCTCGGACCTCTACGACCGCCGCCGGGTGCTGGTCGCCGTGGCCGGCGCAACGGCGGTGGCGAGCCTCGGTGCGGCCCTGGCCGGGCGCTTGTCCACGCCCGGGCTGTTCGCCAGCAGCGCGCTTTTCATGGGCTTTTCAGCCGCTCTTTACCCCATCTCGGTCGCCCTTACCAACGATTTCATGCGCTACGATCAGGTGGTGGCCGCGAGCTCGGGTCTGCTGCTGAGCAATGGGGTGGGGACGTGCGTGGGACCGCTCGCCGGGGCGCTTGTCATGCAGGGCTTTGGACCGGATGCGTTGTTCCTGTTCATCGCCGCGTGCCTGGTGCTGCTGGCGGCGTTCGGGCTGTTCCGCAGCCAGACCACGCCTGACGTGCCCCTGGAGGACCAGGGCAGCTACGTGGCCATGCAGGTGCCGGCCACGCCGGTCATGTCGGAGCTCGATCCGCGCAACGAGCAGTTCGAGGCTGTTGCGCAGGCGGTCCAGCCGCCCGAGTCTTCCGCCGACGGCCACACGCAGGGCTGAGGCAGGGTTTTCATGAAGCACCTGCCGATATTGGCCTCCGTCTTGCTGCTCGCGGCCTGTGCGGCGCCGAAGTCGTCTCCGCCACCGCGTGCGGCGACGGCGCCCACGGCATCGGCGCGGGCGCGCGCCCTGTTAAAGCGTGCCGCGGACAGCCACGATCCGGCGCGGGCACAGGAACAGCGCCTGGATGCCGTCAGGTTGTTTCTCAACGCGGGGGCGCCGGGCGACGCACAGGCAGCGCTGCGAGGCGCGGGCCGGCCGGAAGGGGAGAGGCTGGCTTGGCGTATGGCGGCCCTGCGCGCCGGCATTGCGCTCGCCGACGACAACACCTCGCGTGCGCTGGCTGCGTTGACTGCCCTTCCCAAGCGCCTGCCGGGCAAGCTTGGCGTCAAAGTGGGCAGGTTGCGTGCGCACGCCTATCGCCGCGAAGGCTGGCTGGAGGGCAGCGCGCTGGAGCGGGTGCGTCTGGACACGCGCCTGAAAGGCAAGGCGCGCCAGCGCAACGAGGCGGCGCTGTGGCGCACGTTGACCGATATGTCCTTGCGCCAGTTGCGCACGCCGCCTGCCGAGCTGGCGAGCGTGCGCGGGTGGTGGTCGCTTGCCGCCATCGCCGTGTCCGATGCCGGTGCCCGCGCCGGCGCCTTGCCGGCGGATCTGGCGCGCTGGCGTCAACGCTATCCCGGCCACCCGGCCAGCGCCTTCGCGGCGCGGCTCGGGCAGCAAGCGCCCCCCATCGGCGGGTTCTCGGTGCCGGCCAGGCCGCTGCCCTCGAAGCCGACCCGCGTGGCGCTGCTGCTGCCGCTGTCGGGGGCGCTGGCTCCCGCCGGACACGTCATCGCCGCGGGTTTCCGGGCCGCGAGCGCCGGTACGGGCGAGCGCGTGCGCGCATTCGACACCGCCCGCGACGGCAGCAAGTCCGCTTATTCGGCGGCGGCGCGCTGGGGAGCGGACGTGGCCGTGGGGCCGCTCACCCGGGCGGGCGTGGCGGCGCTGGCGGTCGGGTCACGGCCGGTACCGCTGCTGGCGCTCAACGTCCTGCCGGGGGGTGTGCCGGCGAGCGATGCGACGCTGGTGCTCGACCCGCGGGCGCCCGCGCGCCGGGTGGGCGCAACGGCAACGGCAGCGGCTGCCGGCTGCCGGCGGGTAGGCGTGCTCGCCGGCGGGGATGCCATCGATCGAGGCCTGGCGCAGGCGTTCGAGGCCCGCTTCCAGGCGCTGGGCGGACGCGTGGTGAGGGAAACCACTGTAGACGGCTCGTCGAACCGGCTCACCGCCACGGTGCGCGCGTTTATGGGGCTCGGTTCGGGCGCTTTGCTCTGGCGCGATGCGCGGCCGCGCGGCAGCCGGATGGCCGCGGTTCACCGCATCGGTTGCGCTTTTATCGCGGCGCCCCCGATCCGGGCGCGGCTGTTGCGGGCCCTGCTTTCCTTCTACCATGCCGTGGATCTGCCCGTGTACGCGGTGCCGCGGGTGTTCTCGGACACCCTGATGGCCAGGCGCAACGTGGATCTGGACGGCGTCGTGGTGTGCGACGTGCCGAGCGTGATTTCTGCGCCTGCCGATCACGGCGGCGCACCCGGTTTGTTAAGGCTGCGCGGCCTGGGCCGTGCCGCCGCGCGCGTCGTCGCCCGGGGAGGCGGCGCGGTCACCGCGGCGGCGATGGCGCCCGGGGTGCGCGTGAGGGTCGGGGCCAACGGGTTGATGCATCCGGCGCTCGAGTGCGCCAGGTTCCACAACGGGCGGCTGCGCCGGCTGCCGGCGAGCCGGAAGGTGACCTATGAGCGAATGGCAGGATCGTCTGGTTGAATTGGAAACGCGCTGTTCATTTCAGGAGACGACGCTGGATGAGCTCAACCGCGTCGTCGCGGAGCAGGACCGGCGCATCGAGGCGCTCAACGCCGAGGTGCAAGCGCTCAAGGGCTATGTGCAGACATTGCTGCCGCTGCTCAATAGCACGGACGCCGACGAGGCGCCGCCGCCCCATTACTGAGGCCGGCGCCATGGGCGGATTTGCCGCATTCCGGCGTTTGCTGCACAGTAAACCGCGTCATTCACGCAGTGCCGTCGAGACGTGAGCAAGGGCGTATTTCTGGATACCTACCCGCTGGATTTGGGCGATGTGGACATGCAGGCGCTGCAGAGCACGCTCGACGAGGTCGAGTTGTTTGAGCGCACCCTGCCGGAGCAGGTGGACGAGCGCATCGCCGGGGCCGACGTGGTGGTGGTCAACAAGGTGGTGCTCAGCGGCGAGACGCTGCGCGCCGCCAAGGGACTCAAGCTTGTCTGCCTCGCCGCGACCGGCACCAATAATGTGGATCTGGAGGCCGCCCGCGAGCTCGGCATCACGGTATGCAACTGCCAGGCCTACGCCACCGCTTCGGTGGTGCAGCATACGGTGGCGCTGCTGCTGGCCCTGGCCACCCGCATCATCGACTATGACGAGGCGGTGCGCGCGCGCGCCTGGCAGCAGGCCAACGCGTTCTGTGTGCTGGATTTTCCCATCCGCGAGCTGGACGGCAAGACGCTCGGCATTGTCGGCTACGGCGAACTGGGTCGCGGCGTGGCGCGGCTGGCGGAGGCGCTGGGTATGCAGGTGCTGGTGGCGCGCCGTCCCGGCTCCAGCGACGAACGCGGCTGGCGCCGGCCGCTCGATGAGATGCTGCCGCGTCTGGACGTGCTCAGCCTGCACTGCCCGCTCACGCCGCAAACGCGTGGGTTGATCGGGGCGCGCGAGCTGGAGCGGATGCGCGCGTCGGCGTTTCTGATCAACACCGCGCGCGGCGGCATCGTCGACGAAGAAGCGCTGGTGACCGCGCTGCGCGAGGGCCAGATCGCCGGCGCCGCGTTCGACGTGCTCAGCGAGGAGCCGCCCAAGGCGGGCAATCCGCTGCTGCAGCCGGATATCCCGAACCTCATCCTCACCCCGCACAGCGCCTGGGGCAGCCGCGAGGCGCGCCAGCGCGCCGCCGGCCAGGTCGCGGAGAACGTGCGGCGGTTTTTGGAAGGCGATCCGGTGCGCGTGGTCAGCTGACGCCGCACAAGGCTACTTAACCCGACTCGGCCGGGGGCTTGTCCGGGTACTCGCACAGGTCCTGAATAATGCACTGCGGGCACAGCGGACGCCGCGCCTTGCACACGTAGCGCCCGTGCAGGATGAGCCAGTGATGGGCATGCTGGCGGAACGCCTTGGGCACCACGCGGTTGAGGCGCTCCTCGACGGCCTGCGGCGTCTTGCCCTTGGCGATGCCGGTGCGGTTGGCGACGCGGAAGATGTGGGTGTCGACGGCGATGGTGGGTTCGCCGAAAGCCACGTTGAGCACCACGTTGGCGGTCTTGCGGCCCACGCCGGGCAGCGCCTGCAACGCCGCGCGCTCGCGCGGCACCTCGCCGCCGTGGCGCGCGACCAGCAGGCGGCACGCCTCGATGATGTTGTGCGCCTTGCTGTTGTAGAGGCCGATGGTCTGGATGTAGCGCTTGAGCCCGTCCTCGCCGAGGTCGAGGATCGCCTGCGGCGTGTTGGCGACCGGGAAGAGCTTGGCGGTGGCCTTGTTGACGCCGGCGTCGGTGGATTGCGCCGAGAGGATGACCGCCACCAGCAGCTCGAACGGCGTGCTGAACTCGAGCTCGGAGCGCGGATGCGGGTTGCCTTCGCGCAGGCGCTCGAAGATCCGGCGGCGCTTCTCGTCGTTCACCGGCCGCCGTTTCCCCGATTGTCCGCCGCTTCCCGCTGGGCGCGGGCCCGCGCGATGGCGGCGGCCACCGCAGGCGGCCGGTGGTGTGCGCCGCGCGCGTTGTCGTCACGCTTGAGGCGCGCCATAAGCGCGCTCACGCGCGCGCTCGTATCGGGCCAAGGCGAGGCTTGCGCCTGCTTCTCATCACCGCTGTGCGCTACGCCGCGCCGGCCCAGCCTGGCGTTTCGCGTGCGATAGCGCTCGCGCGCCAGCTCGCGGCGGCCCTGGCGCACCGCGGCGCTTTCCCGCGCCCGTTCGGGCACCGCGACCATACGGATACAGTCCACCGGACAGGGCGGGACGCAGAGCTCGCAGCCGGTGCACTCCTCGGCGATCACCGTGTGCATGCGCTTGGCGGCGCCGGCGATGGCGTCGACCGGGCAGGCCTGAATGCAGCGCGTGCAGCCGATGCAAAGGGCTTCGATGATCTCGGCGCGCTCGGGAACGGCTTTCGGCGCACCGCAGTCCGGGTCCAGCGGTCGTGGCGCCACGCCCAGCAGGCGCGCGAGCGCGTCCGCGCCTTCCTGGCCGCCGGGCGGGCAGCGGTTGGGCGCCGTCTCGCCGCGGGCCAGCGCTTCGGCATAGGGGCGGCAGCCGTCGAAACCGCACTGGCCGCACTGGGTCTGCGGCAGCAGGGCGTCGATCCGTTCGGCCGCCACCGGGCGCGTCATTTCACCTTCATGCCCGGCTGCGCGCCGTCGTCGGGCGACAGCAGAAAGATATCCCGGCCGCCGGGCCCGGCGGCCAGCACCATGCCCTCGGAGGTGCCGAAGCGCATTTTGCGCGGCGCCAGGTTGGCGACCACCACGGTGAGCCGGCCTTCGAGCGTGTCGGGTGCGTACGCGGCTTTGATGCCGGCGAAGACCTGGCGCTGCTCGCCGCCCAGGTCCACGCTCAGCCTGAGCAGCTTGTCGGCGCCGTCTACGCGCTCGGCGCGCACGATACGGGCCACGCGCAGGTCGACGCGGGCGAAGTCGTCGATGGAGATGGTGCCGCTCTCCTGCGCCCGTGTGCCGGCCGGCTGCTGCGAGGCCGCCATGTCCTCCTTGGACGCCTGCAGCAGGGCCTCGACCGCGGCCGGCTCGACGCGCGAGAGCAGCGGCTTGAAGCGGCGTATGACGTGGTCCCGCAAGGGGCGGCGCACGTCGTCCCATGCCAGCTCCCCGCAGTCCAGGAAACGCTCGGCGTTGGCGGCGGTCACCGGCAGCACGGGCTTGAGGTAGACCGTGAGGATGCGGAACAGGTTGAGCGCGGTGGTGCAGATCGCCTGCAGCTCGGCGTCGCGGCCGGACTCGCGGGCGATCACCCAGGGCTGGCGGTCGTTGACGTATTGGTTGGCGCGGTCGGCGAGCGCCATGATGCGGCGCATGGCCTGGGCGAAGTTGCGCTCCTCGTAGAGCGCGGCGATCTCCTCGCGCGCCCGGGCGAACTCGTCGATGAGCTCCGGCGTGTCCAGCTCGGCCCCGAGCCGCCCGCCGGCGCGTTGGTGGATGAAGCCCGCCGAGCGGCTGGCGATGTTGACGTACTTGCCCACCAGATCCGCGTTGATGCGGTTGACGAAATCGTCCAGATTCAAGTCCAGGTCTTCCACGGCCCCCGAGAGCTTGCCGGCGAAGTAGTAGCGCAGGTACTCGGCCGGCAGATGATCGAGCCAGGTGCTGGCCTTGATGAAGGTGCCGCGCGACTTCGACATCTTCTGCCCGTTCACGGTGAGAAAGCCGTGGGCGAAGATGCCGCTGGGCTGGCGGAATCCCGCTCCTTTGAGCATGGCGGGCCAGAACAGGGCGTGGAAGTAGACGATGTCCTTGCCGATGAAGTGGTAGACCTCGGCGTCCGATTCCGGCCCCCAAAAGTCGTCGAAGTCCAGGTCGGCCCGGCGCGCGCACAGGTTTTTGAAGCTCGCCATGTAGCCGATGGGCGCGTCCAGCCAGACGTAGAAGTATTTGCCCGGCGCGTCCGGGATCTCGAAACCGAAGTAGGGCGCGTCGCGGGAGATGTCCCAGCTCTGCAGGCCCTGCTCGAACCACTCGTCCAGCTTGTGGCGTGTGGCCTCCTGCAGCCGCCCGTCGCGTACCCAGCGGTGCAGCCACGCCTCGAAGTGGCCCAGCTCGAAGAAATAGTGCAGCGACTCGCGCTCTACCGGTACGGCGCCGGAAATGGCCGAAATGGGATTCTTCAGCTCGGCCGGGCTGTAGGTCGCGCCGCACACCTCGCAGGCGTCGCCGTACTGGTCCTCGGCCCCGCAGCGCGGGCAGGTGCCTTTGATGAAGCGGTCGGGCAGGAACAGCTTTTTGACCGGATCGAAGGCCTGGCGGATGGTGCGGCTGGCGATGTGGCCGGCCTCGCGCAGGCGCTCGTAGATGAGCGTCGAGAGTGCGCGGTTTTCCTCCGAGTGCGTGCTGTAGTAGTTGTCGAAGCTGATGTGGAAGGCATCGAAGTCGCGCCTGTGCTCGCCGCCGATGCGCTCGATCAGAGCCTCCGGCGTGATGCCTTCCTGCTGCGCCTTGAGCATGATCGGCGTGCCGTGCGCGTCGTCGGCGCAGACGTAGATGCAGCGATGGCCGCGCATGCGCTGGAAGCGCACCCAGATGTCGCTCTGAATGTACTCCACCAAATGGCCCAGGTGGATGGGCCCGTTGGCGTAGGGCAGAGCGCTGGTGACGGCGATCTTTCGGCTCATGACGCGGGAGGCGGCAAGCTATTGAATGAAGGCCGCCATTATGCCACACGGGTCCCGGCGCCGCGGTGATACAATGCCGCGCAACAGTCGCACATTGACGTATTTGCGCCGCCCGAAGGCGGCCGGACCGGAGCCATGACGCAGGACAAGCGCGAGACCATCGAAGCGGCCCTGAAGGCCTTCACGGAAACCTACACCGGGCGCGATCTGGTCGAGCTCGGGGCGCTCAAGGCGGTGGACGCGAGCGCCAGCCCCGTCCGGGTCGACATCGAGCTGCCGTTTCCGTGCGCAGGCTACAGGGACCAGCTAGCCCAGGCGCTGCGGGCCCATCTGGCCGAGGCTGGCGTGGCGGACGCCGACGTGCAGGTGAGCGCCCAGCCGCCCGCGGTCGGCGCGCGCGGCGGCACCGGCGGCCTGGACAGCGTGAAAAACATCATCGCCGTGGCCTCCGGCAAGGGCGGCGTGGGCAAATCCACGGTGGCCGTGAACCTGGCGCTGGCGCTGCGCGCCGAGGGCGCCACGGTGGGCATTCTGGACGCCGATATCTACGGGCCGAGCCAGCCGCGCATGCTGGGCATCACCGGCCGGCCTTCGACCACCGACGGCAAGACCATGCAGCCCCTGGAGGGCCACGGCCTGCAGGCCATGTCCATCGGCTTTCTCATCGACGAGGAGACGCCCATGGTGTGGCGCGGCCCGATGGTGACCCAGGCCCTGAACCAGCTCATGACCGACACCCAGTGGCGCGATCTGGACTACCTGATCATCGACCTGCCGCCCGGCACCGGCGACGTGCAACTGAGCCTGGCGCAGAACATTCCGGTGAGCGCCGCCATCATCGTGTCCACGCCCCAGGATATCGCGCTGCTGGATGCGCGCCGCGGCTTGAAGATGTTCCAAAAGGTCGAAGTGCCGGTGCTGGGGGTGGTGGAGAACATGAGCACCCACATCTGCTCCAACTGTGGCCACGAGGAAGCGATTTTCGGCAGCGGCGGCGGCAAGCGCCTGGCCGAGCAGCACGGGATCGAGCTGCTGGGCCAGATTCCGCTGGATATCCGTATCCGCGAGCAGACCGACAGCGGCCGGCCCAGCGTCGTCGCCGAGCCGGACGGCGAGATCGCCGGGCGCTACCGCGAGCTTGCGCGCCGGGCGGCGGCGCGGCTGGCCGTCGGCGGCCGGGACGTGGCGGCGTTTCCCGATATTCAGGTCGTGGACGACTGAGCGCGGCGCTGGCCGAAGGCGGGGCGATGAGCATCAAGTCCGATCACTGGATCCGGCGCATGGCGGTCTCCGCCGGCATGATCGAGCCGTTCCAGACCGAGCAGGTGAAAATGCACGGCGAGCGCCGCGTCATCTCCTACGGCGTTTCCAGCTACGGCTACGACGTGCGTTGCGCCGACGAGTTCAAGGTGTTCACCAACATCAACACCACCATTGTCGATCCCAAGAGCTTCGATCCGCGCGGCTTCGTCGATTTCAAGGGCGAGTGCTGCATCATCCCGCCCAATTCCTTTGCGCTCGCCCGCACGGTGGAATACTTCCGCATTCCCCGCAACGTGCTCACCATTTGCCTGGGCAAGTCCACCTACGCGCGCTGCGGCATCATCGTCAACGTCACGCCGCTGGAGCCGGAGTGGGAGGGGCACGTGACCCTGGAGTTCTCCAATACCACCCCGCTGCCGGCCAAGATTTACGCCAACGAGGGCGTGGCGCAGATGCTGTTTCTGGAGTCGGACGAGGTCTGCGAGACCTCGTACAAGGACCGCGGCGGCAAGTATATGGGACAGTCCGGCGTCACGTTGCCGCGCGCCTAATCCTGTCCCGCCTGTTTCGCGACCGGGCTCTCGGGCAGCCGGCTGAGCTCCAGCGTCAGGGGCATGGACTGACCCTGCTTGGACTCCTCCACCTTCACCGGCAGGTAGGCGAGCTTGGGTGCGAGCCAGAAGCGCACGCGCTTGTGCTTGGCGTCCACGCGCTCGAGTATCACGGTGTGGAAGGTGCCGGCGCCGGTCTTCACCTGCGTGCGCCCCTCCAGCCTGACCTGGTACGTGGCGATGTGGTCGTCGTCCACGATGGTCACCGGAAACGGCTTCGAGGGCAGATTCCGGCCCGCTTGGACGAGCTTGTAGCGCAGCCAGATTTGCATGGTCTGGCGGTCCATGGCGTGCGCCGGCAGCTTGCGCTTGTGGCCGTGACTGTCGACCACGGTCATGTTCTGCCAGTCGAAACGCAGCGCGAAGTTGTCGTCCTTGCCGTCGCCGGTATGCACGAAACGATCGCTCAGCGAGCGGAAGCGCCCGTCGAGCACGCAGAAATCGCTGGTCTCGCTGATCACGTCGTGGCGGAAAAGGCCCACCACGCCGGTCGCCTCGGCACGGTAGCGGTAGCGGAAACAGCGCGGCGCCGTGGCCTGGAGCGCGAAGCGCGCCTGACCCAGAGGCACGAAGCCTTTGCTCAGCTTGTATTGGGCAACGAAGGGCGAAAGCGCCCGGTTGCCGGGTGCTGCCTGCGCGCTGATGACGCAGGCCGCCATCATCAACAGGCCCATGCAAGCCGCAGCCGCGTATGTCATCGCCGTGCAGCCTCCTTCATGTCCGGTTCGTCCAACTGGCGCGGCGCCTCCAGGCGTTCGCCGTCGAGCCAGGCAGCGCTGCCGCGCAGCGTCAGGCGCCCGTCGACCAGCCAGGCGAGCGCCAGCGGGTAGATGCGCACTTCCACGTCGCTCATCACGCGCCGCGCCAGCGTTTCGGCGTCATCGCCCGCCCGCACGGGCACACGCCCCTGCAACACCACCGGACCGCCGTCCAGTTCGTCGGTGACGAAGTGCACGCTGGCGCCGTGCCAGCGCTCGCCGGCGGCCAGGACCCGCTCGTGGGTGTGCAGGCCACGGTATTCGGGCAGCAGGGAAGGATGGATGTTCAGCATGCGTCCCCGGTAGCGGGTCACGAAGGCATGCCCCAGGATGCGCATGAATCCGGCGAGCGCGACATGGTCGGCATCAAAAGCATCGATACGCTCGGCCAGTGCGGCGTTATAAGTCTCGCGGCTGTGCCCGGCCGCAGGCAGCGTAAGCGCCGGTATACCGGCGCGGCGCGCGCGCTCCAGACCGTACGCGTCGGCCTGGTCGCTGATCACCGCGGCGAGGCGCGCGTGCAGTCGGCCGTCGCTGATGGCGTCCATGATGGCCTGCAGGTTGCGCCCGGTGCCCGATATCAGCACCACCAGGCGTGGCGGCGTTCGCACGGTCACTCGATGGCCACGCGCGCACGCCCCTCGCGGGCGGGCACGATCTCGCCGATATGACTGGCCTGCTCGCCGGCGGCGCGCAGAATCTTCAGCGCCGCATCCAGGGCGTGCGCGGGTACCGCCAGCACGAAACCGATGCCGCAGTTGAAGGTGCGATACATTTCCGCCTCTTCGATACGGCCTTCGCGCTGCACCCACTCGAACGCCGCCGGGCGCGGCCAGGCGCAGGCCTCGATTCTCGCGGCGCAGGCGGCGGGCAGCACGCGGGGCAGGTTTTCCGGCAGCCCGCCGCCGGTGATGTGGGCCATGGCGTGCACCGGCACGGCGGCCAGCGTCTGGAGCACGGGCTGGACGTAGATGCGCGTGGGGGCGAGCAGGGCCTCGCCCAGCGTCGCTTCGCCCAGCGCGGCATCGAGCCTCGCGCCGCTTCGCTCAAGCACCTTGCGGATCAGGGAGTAGCCGTTGGCGTGCGGGCCCGATGAGGCCAGGCCGATGAGTTGGTCGCCCTCGTGCACGCGGCTGCCGTCGACCAGCTTCGCCTTTTCCACGGCGCCCACGCAGAAGCCGGCGAGGTCGAAGTCGCCTGGCGCATACAGGCCCGGCAGTTCCGCGGTCTCGCCGCCGATCAGCGCCGCACCGGCCTGCTCGCAGCCGTCGGCGATGCCGGCCACGACTTCGGCCACCTGCGCGCGCTCGAGCCTGCCGGTGGCGTAGTAGTCGAGGAAAAACAGGGGCTCGGCGCCCTGGACCAGGACGTCGTTGACGCACATGGCCACCAGATCGACGCCTAAGCCCCGGAACTCGCCCGCATGATGCGCCAGCTTGAGCTTGGTGCCCACACCGTCGGTGCCCGCCACCAGCACCGGATGGCTCCAGCGCCCCGGCGGCAGCTCGAACAGCCCGGCGAAGCCGCCCAGGCCGCCGAGCACCTCGGGCCGGCTGGTGCGTGCCACCTCGCGCTTGATGTCTTGCACCAAGGCGTTGCCGGCGTCGATGTCGACGCCGGCGTCGCGATATGTGAGCTTGCGGTGATCCATAGGCGTCAGGCTGTTGCGCGAGGATGGGCAGGGCGCCTCGTGTACGGGCGCGAGGGCGTCTATGCTATGGTAGCGGCGCATTCTAATCCACCGCGGACGCCGTCTGAAAGCGTGTTGTGCGGCCCGGAACGTGCGGAGGCGGTACTGACCCGATCATGGCCACGTGGATTGCATTGAATACCTGCGGGCGACGGCCCACGCCGGGTAAGCGCAGCGCTCGCGCGGGCTTCTGGGCGGCGTTGCTGGCCTGGGGCTGGCTGTGCGTGGCCGGGTGGGCGGCCCCGGCGCTGGCGGCCGATCTGTTTACCGATCAGGCCATCTATCAAGCGCAGGTGCCGGTGGCGGACAATACGGATGCCGCCCGCGCGAAGGCTCTGCCTCAGGCGCTGGCCAAGGTGCTGGTGCGTGTCACCGGGGATCCGCAGGTGGCGCAGTCGCCGGCGGCCAAACCGTTGCTGTCGCGGGCGAGCCAGCTCATGCAGTCCTACAGCTACGTGCAGTTGCCCAACGGCAAGGGGCTGCGCGTGAGCTTCGATCCGTCGGCGGTGAAGGCCGCGGTCAAGGCCCGGAACCTGCCGGTATGGGGGGCGGAGCGGCCCAAAACGCTGGTCTGGCTTGCCATACGCGGCGGCCCCGACGGCCGCCAAGTGGTGAGCTCGGACAATGCCCAAGGCAGTGCCGCCGGCCTGGTGCAGACGGCGCGCGCGCGCGGCGTGCCGCTGATCTTTCCGCTCATGGATCTTCAGGATCAGCAAAAGGTCTCGTTCTCCGACGTGTGGGGCGCATTCCAGAAGCCGATCGAGCAGGCTTCGAAGCGCTATCCGCACAGCGACGTGCTCATCGCGGGCGCCTCCGGCGGCTCCAACCAGTGGCAGGTGCACTGGACGCTGATCGAGCAGGGACAACAGGAAAAGCAGTGGCAGACCGGCGGATCGACGCTGGATGAGGCGCTCGCCTCGGGGGCCGACGATCTCGCCAGCTTCTTCGCAAACCGCTTTGCGGTGGCGCCGGGCGGCGGATCGTCGCACTCGCGGCGCATCGTGGTCGACCATGTGAACAGCGTGCAGCAGTACGCCAGCCTGCTGACGTATCTGCAAGGCCTGACGGCGATCAACAGCGTGCATACCTCGGCCGTGCACGGCAATCGGGTGACGCTGCAGGTGCAAAGCAGTGCGGCGCCAGGCCATTTGCGCCGGATGCTCGGCCTGAGCGGTCTGCTCGCGCCCGTGAAAGGCGCGGCCGGGACGGGCGGCACGCCGGGCTCGGGGACCAGCGGTGCCGCCGGCCAGGCGCTGACCTACCGCCTGTCTTCGTCCGCGTCCTAGACCTGCTCCCCGGCTCCAGCGATCCATAGGAGGGCGATGGATGCGGGTGTCCGAGCACGACGATGGCGAACCGCGCTGGGTGCTGCGCCTGGCCGTCGTCGCTGCGCTGGTGCTGGTGGCGGCGCTCGTTTATCTGCTGCGCCCCGTGCTCATGCCGTTTCTCTTTTCGGGCATCCTCGCCTATCTGGGCAACCCGCTGGTCGAGCGGCTCGAGCGCTGGCGGGTGCCGCGAACGTTGGGTGTGGCGCTGGTGTTCATTCTCTTCTTCGGCGTAGCGGCGGCGTTGCTGGTGCTGATCATCCCGCCGTTGCAGATCCAGGCCTATCGCTTCGTGCAGCATCTGCCGGGCTATCTGAGCTGGGTGCAGAATACGGCCCTGCCGGCCATGGGCATCCATCTGCCGGCCGGGCAGCGCCTGGATATCCAGCGCATTCAGGCCCTGCTGACCGGTCACTGGTCCGAGGCGGGCGGGTTCGCCTCGCAAATCGTCCAGAAGGTCACCTCATCCGGGCTGTTGCTGTTCGAGTTTGCGGTGAACCTGTTCATGGTCCCGGTGGTCACGTTTTATCTGATGCGCGACTGGGACGATTTCGGCCGCAACCTCTACGAGCTGGTGCCGCGGCGCTGGGCGCGCACGGCGGAGCAACTGGCGCATGAAGCGGACGACACCCTGACGGCGTTCGTGCGCGGTCAGCTGCTGGTCATGGTGGTGCTGGCGGTGATCTACAGTGCCGGGTTGTGGTTCGCCGGGCTGGACCTGGGGCTGGTGATCGGGGTGGCGTCGGGCGTCATCGACTTCGTGCCCTATCTGGGGTTTATCTTCGGCATCGTGGTGGCAAGCATCGCGTCGTTGGTGCAAACGCATGAAATGCCGCAGCTGGTTGCCGTGCTGGTCACTTTCAGCGTGGGCAAGGTGCTGGAGGACACGGTGCTGGTGCCCATGCTGGTGGGCGACCGGGTGGGGCTGCATCCGGTGGCGGTGATTTTCGCCCTGCTCGCGGGCGGCCAGCTCTTTGGCTTCGTGGGCATTCTGCTGGCGGTGCCGGTGACCGCGGTGCTGGCGGTTCTGTGGCGTCACCTGCGTGGCCGGTGGGTGCGCAGCGCCGTCTACAGTGGCGGGGAGGGCTGAGGTGAGCGCGCAGCTGCCGCTGGGCATACGCCTGCGCGAGGGTCTGGATCTCTCCAGCTTCCACAGCGGGCCCAACGCCGAGCCGGTGGCGCTGGCGCAGCGCCTGGCGCGCGGCGAGGACGTGCACAGCCTCTATCTCTGGGGGGCCTCCGGCTCGGGCAAGACGCATCTGCTGCAGGCGCTTTGCGCGCAGGCAGGCAGCGGCAGCGCCTACCTGCCTCTGGACGATCTGGTTACGCTGTCGCCGGCCGTGCTCGAGGGCCTGGCCAGCGTTCGCCTGCTGTGCCTGGACGGCATCGATGCCGTGGCCGGGCGCCGGGGCTGGGAGCGGGCGCTGGTGGCCTGCATCGATAGCCTGCGCCACAACGGCGGACGGCTGGTGGCGGCGGGACGCATGCCCCCGCACGAAGTCGGCCTGGCGCTGCACGATCTCAGCTCGCGCCTCGCGTGGGGCCCGGTCTACGGGCTCAAGCCGCTGAGCGACACCGACAAATGCGCCGTGCTGCAAATGCGCGCCCGCGCGCGCGGGCTGCACATGCCGGATGCGGTCGCGCGCTATCTGTTGACGCGCGAGGCGCGCGATCTGCCCGCGTTGCTGGCCACGCTGGATGTGCTGGACCGCGCCTCGCTGGTCGCCCAGCGCCGGCTGACCGTGCCTTTCGTGCGTGAGGTGCTGGCGCTGCCGAGCCGCGCTCAGCGCTGAGCGCGGCCCAGCTCTGCGGCGCCGCTGCGCCCCGGGCGTTCGCGGGCGTGCAGGCGCACGTAGCATACGCAGCCCAGGAAAAACAGCAGGCTGGCGAACAGCGCGCTATAGGCGTAGGCGCGCTCCAGCGGCGCGCTGAGCGTCTCGGTGAGGGCGAGCGCCATGTAGAACAGCGCCAGTATGCTGGCCCAGGCATGCGTATAGGCGCGCCCACGTGCCAGGCCCCACAGCGGGAACGCCAGGGGCACCAGCAGCAGCATGAGGAGCACGCGCCCCAGCAGGTCCTCCGGGGCCAGCCAGCCGTACCAGGCGATGAGCGTGGCCGCGAGGGCCGCATAGCCGCCCAGCGAGGCCAGGTGGGCCAGACGGCTCAGGCGCATCGCCCTTTTTGCAGATCGAGCGCGGCGCCCGCCACCCGCCGGCCCAGGGCCCGGCACAGCGCGTGCTCGTCGTCGCTCACGGCGCGGTCCGAGTCGGCCCCGGCGACATGGCTGGGGCCGTACGGCGTGCCGCCGGTCGCCGTGGCGAACAGCTGCGGCTCGGTGTAGGGCAGCCCGATCAGAAACATCCCGTGGTGCAGCAGGGGCAGCATCATGCTCAGCAGGGTGGCCTCCTGCCCGCCGTGCAGGGAAGCGGTGGAGGTGAACACGCCCGCGGGCTTGCCGGCCAGCGCACCCGAAAGCCATAAGCCCCCGGTGGAGTCCAGAAAATACTTCAGCGCGGAGGCCATGTTGCCGAAGCGCGTGGGGCTGCCCAGCACCAGCGCGTCGCACTCGTGCAGGTCATCGAGCGCGGCATAGGGCGGCCCCTCGGCGGGAATGTCATCGGCGAGCGCTTCGGTCTCCGCCGATACGGCGGGGACCGTGCGGATGCGCGCTTCCGCGCCGTCCACCTCGCCCACGCCACGCGCCACGTGGCGCGCCATCTCCGCGGTGGCTCCGAAGCGGCTGTAGTAGAGCACCAGCACCGCCGCGCTCACTCCAGCAGCTCCAGCACTTTCTCCGGCGGCCGGCCGATGGCGGCGCGTGCACCGACGACGACCACCGGGCGCTCCATGAGGATCGGCCGCTCGGCCATGGCCCGTATGGCCTCATCGTCGGTGGTGTCCGGCCCCAAGCCCATGGCCTTGTATTCGGCCTGCTTGGTGCGCAGCAGCTCGCGCGCCGGAATCCCCAGCCTGGCGACCAGATCGCGCAGGCCGGCGGCGTTCGGCGGTGTTTTGAGGTATTCGATGATCTCGGGATCAATGCCGCGCGAACGCAGCAGCTTGAGGGTCTCGCGCGACTTGCCGCAGCGCGGATTGTGGTAGATGCGAACCTTCATGCACGAGCGTGTCCGATGGGCAGAATTCGGATTGTAAGCCGCAGGCGGGCGGCGTCAACAGCTTCTCAGTTGTAGGCCCAGCGCCGGCGCAGGGCCCGCAGCACGCGCTCGGGGTAGTCGGGCCGGCCCAGGCTGCCGTTGTACATGGCGAGTGCGTCGAAGATATCGCCGCCGGCTTTGTCCAGGTAGTACTTGAGGATGGTGCAGCCCAGGCGCAGGTTGGTGTCGATGTGGAAGAGGTTGTCCTGCGGGTAGCCGATGGCGCCGAGCCAGAAAGGCATCACCTGCATGAGCCCGCGCGCGCCGGCACTGGACACCGCGTTGCGGTTGAAGCGGCTTTCCACCTGGATGACCGCCAGCACCAGCGACGGCGATACGCCGGCCAGGGTGGCCTCGCGGTGCACGGCCCGCAACAGCTTGAGCCGGTGCTCGGGGTCGGGCATGAACGGCGCGAGCTCGCTCGACATGTACAGCAGCCACACCTGCGCTGCGAAGCGGTCCTTGAAGCCGGCGTGCTTGCCCATGGCGCGGATGAGGCGCTGGCGCAGGGCCGGGTCGGGGGCGTCGGGCGAAGAGGCACTCGCCGGCGGATTGGCCTGCGCGGGCACGGCGGCGCTGGGCGGCGCATAGGCCGAGCCGAGGGCGACGGCGAGCCCGATGGCGGCCGCCAGGCTAGCGCTGCATCTGCGCCAACACGGCTTGCGCGCTGAATTCGATCTCCCGTGCCTCGCTCTCATGACGCGCTTTGTACTCCAGGCGGCCGGCGTCCAGGCCGCGTTCGCTGAGCACCACGCGATGGGGGATGCCGATGAGGTCGGCATCGGCGAACATCACCCCCGGACGCAGCCCGCGGTCGTCCAGGAGCGCTTCCACCCCCGCCTCGCGTAATTCGCCGTACAGTTTATCCACCGCCTCGCGCACGCGGGGAGACTTGGCCAGATTAATGGGTACTAACACCAGCTCGAAGGGGGCGACGGCCTGCGGCCAGATGATCCCGCCGTCGTCGTGGCGCTGTTCGATCACGGCGGCGACGATGCGGCTGACGCCGATGCCGTAGCAGCCCATCTCGGGCACGGCTTCGCGCCCGTTGCGGTCGAGCACCTTGACTTCCAGCGCCTCGCTGTATTTGCGCCCGAGCTGGAAAATATGGCCGACCTCAATGCCGCGGACCAGGCGCAGGCGGCCTTTGCCGTCCGGGCTGGGGTCGCCCTCGCCGACCATGCGCAGGTCCGCGCTCTCCGGCTCGGGCAGGTCGCGGCCCCAGTTCATGCCGGTCAGGTGGTAGCCGTCCTCGTTCGCGCCGCACACCAAGTCCGAGGCCGCGGCCGCCGCGTAGTCCGCAATAATACGAATGCCGAGCCCCACCGGTCCTACCGAACCGGGCCCGGCGCCCGTGGCCTGCTTGACGGCCTCGGCTTCGGCGAGCGTCAGGGGGTCGGCCACCGCGGGGTGCTTGGCCGCCTTCACCTCGTTGAGCTCGTGGTCGCCGCGCAGCACCAGGGCGACGGGGCCGCCGTCGCTGCCCCGCACCAGCAGGGTCTTGAGGCAGCGCTCGGGGGGCACGTCCAGATGCGCGCACAGATCGGCAATGGTGTGCACGTGCGGCGTGGCCACCCTGGTCAGGTCCTGCGCCGGGCCCGGGCGCGGCCCGACGGGCGGCAAGGTCGCCGCGGCCTCCACATTGGCGGCGTAATCGCCCTCGTCGGCCACGGCCAGCAGATCCTCGCCGCTGTGGGCGAGGACGTGGAATTCCTCCGAACGGCTGCCGCCGATTTTGCCGCTGTCGGCGACGACCATGCGAAAGTCCACGCCGATGCGCTCGAACACGCGCTGGTAGGCGCGGCGCATGGCCTCGTAGGACTCCACCAGCGACTCCGCGTCCAGGTTGAATGAATAGGCGTCCTTCATCAGGAATTCGCGCGCGCGCATGACGCCGAAGCGCGGGCGCACCTCGTCGCGGAACTTCCACTGGATCTGGTAGAAATTGACCGGGAGCTGGCGATAGCTTTTGATCTCCTGGCCCACCAGCTGGGTGATGACCTCTTCGTGCGTCGGCCCCAGGCAGAACCAACGCTCGTGGCGGTCCGTGAAGCGCAGCAGCTCCGGGCCCATGTCTTCCCAGCGTCCCGACGCCTGCCATAGCTCGGCGGGCTGCACCCCCGGCATGAGCAGCTCGATCGCCCCGGCGCGGTCCATTTCCTCCCGCACGATGCGCTCGACCTTGCGCAGCACCTTGAGCCCCAGGGGCATCCACGTGTAGAGACCGGAGGAGACGCGGCGGATCATGCCGGCGCGAAGCATCAGCCGGTGGCTGACGATTTCAGCGTCGGCCGGCGTTTCCTTGGCGGTGAACAGCGGAAACTGGGACAGGCGCATGCGGTTAAACCGGTGGCGGACAACGGCCGCCCATTCTAACCGCTGCCGCGGGGGCGGTCACCCGCGGCAGAGGCCGTCCGGCAGGACCGCGATTACGGTTGACGGCCCAGGGTGACCCGGGGATGCCCGCCCAGGTCCCGGGCAGTTTCGACGCTGGCGAAACCGGCTTGGCGCAGCCGCGCGGCGAGCGCAGCCGCCTGCGTGGCGCCGTGCTCCAGCAGCAGCCAGCCCCCCGGGCGCAACGCGGCAAGGGCGGTGTCGGCGATGGCATGGAGGTCGGCCAGGCCGGCCTGCGCCGACACCAGCGCCGACTGCGGCTCGTGATCCAGCCCGGTATGGTGCAGGTGCGGGTCGTCGGCGGCCACGTACGGCGGGTTGGCCACGATGCAGTCCGCACATTGCGCCCCCAGCGGCTGCAGCCAGTGGGCGCGCACGAAGGCCACGTTGGTCAGGTGCAACCGCGTGGCGTTGTCGCGGGCAACCGCCAGGGCATCGGCGCTGGTGTCGGTGGCGATGACCTGTGCGCACGGGCGCTCCCGGGCGATGGCCAGCGCGACCGCGCCGCTGCCCGTGCCCAGATCCAGCACGGTGGCCGGCCGCTGCTCGGGGATGCGCGACAGTGCCTGCTCCACCAGACATTCGGTGTCCGCGCGCGGCACCAGCACGGCGGGCGTGACGCGCAGCTCCAGCGACCAGAATTCGCGCCGCTGCAGCAGGTAGGCCATGGGCTCGCCGCGCGCACGTCGGGCGAGCAGGCGCTTGAAGCGCGTGACCGTCCCGGGCGCCGGACGATGCTCGGGGTGGGCGAGCAGCCAGGCGCGCGACACCTGTAGCGCCTCGGCGAGCAGCAGCGCGGCGTCCAGGCGCGGGCTGTCGGTCTTGCCCGCGAGCGCATCGGTCGCTTGCGCCAGCAGCGCGCGCAGATCCGCAACGGGCGCCGCCACGTCGTCGTTCATGGAAGCGCTTCAGGCCGCGCCCAGCGCGGCCAGCTGGTCCGCCTGGTCTTCGGCGATCAGGGCGTCGATGATCTCGTCCAAAACCCCCTGCAGCACGGCCTCCAGCTTGTAGAGGGTCAGATTGATGCGGTGGTCGGTGACCCGGCCCTGGGGGAAGTTATAGGTGCGGATGCGCTCCGAGCGGTCGCCGCTGCCCACCAGCAGGCGCCGCGTGGCCGTCTGCTCGGCCTGCTGGCGCTCGCGCTGCTGGTCCAGCAGTTTGGCGCGCAGCAGCGACAGGGCGCGCGCGCGGTTCTTGTGCTGGCTGCGCTCGTCCTGACATTCCACCACGATGCCGGTGGGCAAGTGGGTGATGCGCACCGCCGAGTCGGTCTTGTTCACGTGCTGGCCGCCGGCGCCGCTGGAGCGGTAGGTATCGGTGCGCAGGTCCGCCGGGTTGATCTCGATTTCCTCGATCTCGTCCATCTCCGGCAGCACCGCGACGGTGCATGCCGAGGTGTGGATGCGCCCCTGCGACTCGGTCTGGGGCACGCGCTGCACGCGGTGCCCGCCGGACTCGAACTTGAGGCGCGAGAACGCACCATCGCCCACCACGCGCAGGATGATCTCCTTGTAGCCGCCGTGCTCGCCCGCGCTCTCGCTGAGCACCTCCAGGCGCCAGCCGCGGCTTTCGGCATAGCGGTAGTACATGCGGAACAGGTCGCCGGCGAACAGCGCCGCCTCGTCGCCTCCGGTGCCGGCGCGGATCTCCAGGTAGAGATTGGCGCGGTCGCGCGGGTCGTGCGGCAGCAGGTAGGTTTTGAGCTCGCCCTCCAGGGCTTCGCGCCGTTCCTCGAGCACGGGCAGCTCGTCGTCGGCCAGCGCGCGCACCTCCGGGTCGGCGTCCTGCTCCAGCGTCTGGAGCTGGACGAGCTCGTCCTCCAGCCGGCGAAAGCGGGTAAACGCCTCGGCCAGCGATTCCAGGCGCGAGTATTCCTGGGACAGGCGCCGGAAGCGCGGCTGATCCTGGATGACCGCCGGATCGGCGAGCTCCAGACCCACCTCTTCGCGGCGTGCGACCAGTTCCTCAAGCTTTTGGCGCAGCGTCGGCTGCATATCAGGGTTTCCTGCAAGCGCTGTGCGGATGGCGGGTGATCAACGCGTACGCGTTGTCCGGCCGGGCCAGGCTGCTGCGCCCCGCCGCCCGGCGATGAGGCCGGCACTGAGTGCGCTCGGGGACAAATGCGGTCGTGGCGGCGCGGCCCAGTCCCGCTCTGCGCAGGGACGTTGCCGGAGAATCAGGGAATGCCATGCACTATTATTTTCGTTTATCGCCCCTGTCTCCACAAGGCCGGCAACAACAGGTGCGTACACAGCCTGTTGCGGGCCGGCAGCCGTTTTTTCCCTGCCCTTTGAGGACGGGGTATAGTGTGGCCGCGTCGGATCCGGCCGTCCATGTCCACGGAGTTTGATGAACGCATGACACCCAAGATGCTACGCGCGGGCGCGGCGTCTGCGGCGGACATCGCCCGCCGTCGGGGCCGGCGTTGGGCGCTACTGGGGCTTCTCGCGCTGCTTTCCGGGTGCGCGACCACGGGACAGGCGCCGCGGCAACCCGCGGCCAAGGCCAAGCCGTTGGTGATGAGTGCCCGCGACCGCGCCGGCTACCATGTGCTGGCGGGCGAAATGGCGCTGCAGAAGGGCCTGCACAAGACCGCGGCGGAGCAATACTTGCAGGCAGCGCGCGCCAGCGGCGATCCCGACGTTGCCGAGCGCGCCACGCGCCTGGCGCTGGCGGCCGGCGACATGTCGGCCGCGCAGGCTGCGGTGCGGCGCTGGGCCGCACTCGCCCCCGGCGATCTGCAGGCGCATCAGGCAGAAGCCCGGCTGAGCGTGCAGACCGGCCACGAGCAGAGCGCGCTCGAGGGCGCGCGCGCGGTCCTTCGCCTGGACCCGGACGGTGCCGGCCCGGCCTTTCGCAAGCTGGCGGTCCTGTTCGCGGGCCTCGACCGGCACGCCGGCCTGGCGCTGCGCGTGATGCGCCGCCTAGTCCACGAGCACGACAAGCTGGCCGCAGCGCACTATGCCCGGGCCGTGCTGGAGCAGCACTACGGCCGCACGGCTCAGGCGCTGGCGAGCGCGGATCGCGCCATCACGCTGGAGCCCAGCCTGAGCGAGGCCTATCTGCTCAAAGCGAACGCCTTGCTGGATCAGGGCAAGATGGCGCAGGCGAACCGCCTCATGCAGCGCCAGTTTGCACGTTATCCGGGCAATACCGGGCTGCGCCTCAACTACGGGCGCATGCTGGCGGTGGCGAACCACCCGAAAGCCGCCCGCGCCCAGTTCAAGGCGGTGCTCTCGCAGGAGCCGGACAATGCCGATGCGCGCTTTGCGCTTGCGCTCCTGGAACTGGATCAGAACCGCCTGGTGTCGGCGCGGCGCGAGCTCCGCAAGCTCTATGCGAGCGGGCAGCACCGCGATGCCAGCGCCTACTACCTGGGCCGCCTCGATGAGCAGAACCGGCGCTACGCGCGCGCGCTAACCTGGTACAAACGCGTCCAGGGCGGGGCGCATGCGCTCGACGCGGCCCTGCATCAGGCCGAGATGATGGCGCGTTTGGGGCAGCTGCAGCAGGCGCTTGGATTTTTGCGCACCCTGCGCTCCAACAACCCACAAGCCGCGCAAAACCTCTATCTGGGGGAGGCTCAACTGCTGTTCCAGGCTCACCGCTATCAGGAGGCGGTGAAGACCTACGATCAAGCGCTGAAGGACTATCCGGATGACCCGGATCTGCTCTACGGGCGCGCGCTCGCGGAGGTGAAGGCCGGGCACGCGGCGCGCGCGGAGGCCGACCTGAAGCGCATAATCGCCGCGCATCCCAAGGACGCACGCGCGCTTAACGCGCTGGGCTACGTGCTGAGCAACCATTCCGCGCGCTATCGGCAAGCGCGCCGGTACATCCGCAGGGCGCTCGAGCTCACGCCGAACGACGCGGCGGTGATCGACAGCATGGGCTGGGTCGAGTACCGGCTGGGTCATCTGCAACTGGCGCGAAGCTACTTGGAGCGCGCGTTCCATGCGGTGACGCCGCCCGACCCGGCGATCGCCGCCCATCTGGGCGAGGTGTTATGGAAACTGGGCCAGCATGGGCAGGCGCGCAAGGTCTGGAAGCAGGGGCTGTCCCAGGCGCCGGACAACGCCGTCATTCAAGCCACGATGAAGCGCCTGACCCCATGAACCGGCGGTGGCTTCGCTGGACGTACGCGGGCCTGCTGCTGGCCTTGCTGGGCGGCTGCGCAACGACTCGTGCGCCGGCGCCAGGCAAGGCGAACGAGGCGGCATGGCATGCGCGCCAGGCCGCCTTGTCCCAGCTCTCGCGCTGGACCATGGAAGCGCGCGCCGGCTCCGGGGGTATCTTCGGCTGGAGCGGCAGCATGCACTGGGTCCAGAACGGCAGCCATTTCGACATCCGCATCGCCGGTCCGCTGGGCGTCGGGGCGGTGCGCATCGCGGGCACGCCGCAGGCCATACGTGTGCGCACGGCGGACAAGACCTATCAGACCTCGCACCCCGAGCGGCTGCTGCGTGAACGGCTGCACATGTCGCTGCCGGTGTCGGGACTGCGCTACTGGGCGCTGGGTCTGCCGCAGCCCGGCACCCCTGCCCAGGTGCGTGTGGACGACAAGGGATTGCTGCGCCACATGCGCCAGGCGGGCTGGACGCTGACCTACAGCCATTACGTGAGCACGCACGGGCGCCAGCTGCCGCAGCGCTTCAGCGCCCAGAAGGGCGACACGCGGGTGCGCATCGTGGTCGAACAGTGGCGCCTGCCGGGTCAGGCATGAGCGCCTTGGGGCCGCAAGAAGGCGCACTGGCGGCGGAGCGCGCTTGGCCGGCGCCGGCCAAGCTCAATCTTTTCCTGCACATCACCGGCCGCCGGCCCGACGGCTACCATACGCTGCAGACTGTCTTCCAGCTCCTCGACTACGGCGACGAGCTGACCTTCGACCTGCGTCCTGACGGCGTCATTCGCCGCCTGCAAGGTGCGGCCGGGGTGGCCGAAGAGCAGGATCTGACGGTGCGGGCGGCGGCACGGCTGCAGCGCGAAGCGGGGGTTTGGCAGGGGGTCGATATCCGCGTGCTCAAGCGCATCCCGATGGGCGCCGGCCTCGGCGGCGGCAGCAGCGACGCGGCGACCACCCTGGTCGCTCTCAACGCCTTGTGGGGCGTGAACTGGCCGCTGGAGCGGCTCGCCGGGCTGGCGGTCGAGCTGGGGGCGGACGTGCCGGTGTTCGTCCACGGGTACACCGCCTGGGCGGAGGGGGTTGGAGAGCGGCTCCGGCCCCTGCGTCTGCCGGAGCGCTGGTACGTGGTGATCACGCCGAATTGCACGGTAAGCACGGGACGGGTCTTCTCCGACCCCGCGTTGACAAGGAATACCCCGCCAATCAAAATGGTGGACTTCGCTTACGCTGAGACGCGCAACGACTGCGAGCACGTGGTTCGGGAGTGTTATCCCGAAGTGGCGCGCGCGTTGGACTGGCTGGGTCGCTGGCGCGGGGCGCGTCTGACGGGGACCGGGGCCTCGGTGTTTGCTGCATTCCCGGAACGCGCGCAGGCGCGGCGGGCGGCGGCGCAGGTGCCGCCGGCATGGGAAGTGTTCGTCGCGCGCGGGGTGAATCGCTCGCCGCTTCTGGACCGGTTGCGCGAAGTGGGAGCATCGGTATCCGATGGGGCGTAGCCAAGCGGTAAGGCACGGGGTTTTGATCCCCGCATGCGCAGGTTCGAATCCTGCCGCCCCAGCCATCCAAAAAGCGCAAGCTCGGGGCTTGCGAGCATGCACGAAAGCTTCGGGCCGGCCCGCAACGCCGTGGGCAGGCCTTTTTTGCGTTTGAATCATCGAGCCGCACGTTGACACGGGAACGACCAATGTCGGATTCGCAGTTGATGGTGTTCACCGGGAACGCCAACCCGGTGCTCGCCCAGGATGTGGTCAGCTACATGAAGCTGCCCTTGGGCAAGGCGGTGGTCGGCCGTTTCAGCGACGGCGAGGTGATGGTGGAGATCATGGAGAACGTGCGCGGCAAGGACGTGTTCGTGATCCAGCCCACCTGCTGGCCGACCAACGACAACCTCATGGAACTGCTGATGATGGTCGACGCCCTGCGCCGCGCCTCGGCCGGGCGCATCACAGCGGTGATTCCCTACTTCGGCTATGCGCGCCAGGACCGGCGCCCGCGCTCGGCGCGCGTGCCCATCTCGGCGAAGGTGGTGGCCGGCATGCTGGGCAACGTGGGCACCACGCGCGTGCTTACCGTGGACCTGCACGCCGACCAGATTCAGGGCTTTTTCGACATCCCGGTGGACAACGTCTACGCTTCGCCCATTCTGCTGGGCGACATCTGGCGCCAGAAGCTGGGCCGGCTGGTGGTGGTCTCGCCGGACGTGGGCGGCGTGGTGCGCGCGCGCGCCATGGCCAAGCGCCTGGACGATGCCGACCTGGCCATTATCGACAAGCGCCGCCCCCGCGCCAACGAAGCCAAGGTAATGCACATCATCGGCAACGTGCGCGACAAAAACTGCGTGCTCATCGACGACATGGTGGACACGGCCGGCACGCTCTGCCAGGCCGCGGAAGCCATGAAGTCGCAGGGCGCCACGCGGGTGGCCGCGTACGTGACCCATCCCGTGCTGTCGGGCCCGGCGGTGCAGAGCATCACGGGCTCGGCGCTGGATGAAGTGGTGGTCACGGATACCATCCCCTTATCACCGGAGGCGGCGGCTTGCCCCAAGATACGCCAGCTCAGCATCGCCGCCATGCTCGCCGAGACCATCCGCCGGGTGAGCAACGAAGAGTCTGTAAGCTCGCTTTACGTGGATTGACCGATATTGATACCGGGCTGGCGCTTGCGCCGGCCCGCCGCTGACGCGCCGCCTGGACCTGGTCGCGGGCGGGCGGCGCCGATTACGGGCTTCGGCCCTATGCAAACTGGAGTGAATGACATGAGTGACACTTTCGTACTGAACGCGGAAGTTCGCGAGGCGCAGGGAAAGGGTGCGAGCCGCCGCCTGCGCCGCGCGGGCAGAGTGCCCGGGATCGTCTACGGCGCTCGCCGCGACGCCCAGGCCATCTCCGTGCCGTTCAACGAGCTCAAGAGCAGCCTGGAATACGAGGCGTTTTTCTCGCATATCCTCACCCTCAAGCTCGGCGGCAAGGAAGAGCAGGTGGTCATCAAGGACCTGCAGCGCCACCCCGCCAAGCAGGAGATCTGGCACATTGATCTGCTGCGCGTGGTGGCTGACGAGCCGATCCGCGTGAATGTGCCCCTGCACTTCATCGGCGAGGAGGAAGCGCCGGGCGTGAAGATCGACGGCGGGGTGATCGACCACCATCGCAACGAAATCGAGCTCGAATGCCTGCCGGGCGATCTGCCGGAGTTTGTCGAGGTCGATATCTCCAAGCTGGGGTTGGACGAATCCATCCACCTGTCCGAGCTGACGCTGCCCGGGCGCGTCACCTCCATCGATCTGGAGCACGAAAACGACATAGCGCTGGTGTCGATTCTGGCGCCGCGCGTCGAGGCCGAGATCGAGGAAGAGGAAGCTGCCGCCGCCGAGGAAGAGGCCGCCGCTGCGGAGGAAGAGCGCGAGGAAGAGACCGGCGAAGAAGGCGAGGAGAGCGAGGACAAAGAAGGCTGAGCGTAGCCCACCGTGCCTGCCAGCGATTCGGTCAAGGCCGTCGTGGGGCTTGGCAACCCCGGAGCGCGGTACGCGCCCACGCTGCACAACGCCGGTTTCTGGCTCGTGGACGAGCTGGCCCGCCGCCACGGCGGGCGCTTCTCGGGCCAACGCCGGCTGCACGGCGAGGCGGCGCGAATGGCGCTGGCCTCGCGCGAGGTGATGCTGTTCAAGCCCACAACCTTCATGAACGAAAGCGGGCGGGCGGTGCAGGCGCTGGTGTCGTTCTACAAGCTGGCGCCGCAGCAAGTGCTGGTGGCGCACGACGACCTGGACCTGCCGCCGGGCACGGCCCGCTTCAAGGAAGGCGGTGGCCACGGCGGGCACAACGGGCTGCGCGACATCACCCAGCACATCGGCCCGGATTTCCGGCGCCTGCGCATCGGCATCGGCCACCCCGGCCACCGCGACGCCGTGCTGCACTACGTGCTGCTCAAACCCGCGCCCGGCCATCGTGAATTGATCGACGACGCCATCGCGCGCGCGTGCGATGCGGCGGAGTTGTTGATCACCGAAGGCTGGGGCAAGGCGGCGCAAAAGCTCAACACGCGGCGGCGCGCGGCTCCATCCTGAGGCGTATCGAGATTTATGGGCATTAAATGCGGCATTGTGGGGCTGCCCAACGTGGGCAAATCCACGCTCTTCAACGCCTTGACGCGGGCCGAGATCGCGGCGGAAAACTATCCTTTCTGCACCATCGACCCCAACGTGGGCGTGGTGCCGGTGCCCGACCCGCGCCTGCAGCGCTTGGCAGAGATCGTCAAGCCGGCGCGCGTGGTACCCACCACCATCGAATTCGTCGACATTGCCGGACTCGTCGCCGGGGCCTCGCGCGGCGAGGGACTGGGCAACCAGTTCCTGGCCCACATCCGCGAGACCGATGCCGTTGCACACGTGGTGCGCTGCTTCGACAGCGGCGACGTAGTGCACGTGGCCGGCCAGGTTGATCCCATCGCCGACATCGAGGTCATCGGCACGGAGTTGGCGCTGGCGGACCTGGAGACGGTCACGCGCGCTTTGGAGCGCGCGCGCAAGGCTTCCAAGGGCGGCGACAAGGCGATGCTGGCGCGCGCGTCCCTGCTCGAGCAAGTGCAGGCGCATCTGGATGCCGGCCAGCCGGTGCGCAGCCTGGCGCTGGATGAGGACGCGCGGCGCGAGCTGCGCGACCTGCACCTGATTACCGTAAAGCCGACGCTCTACATCGCCAATGTGGGCGAGGGCGGGCTGACCGACGATCCGTTGCTCGACAAGGTGCGTGATCTGGCACGGGCCGAAGGTGCCGAACTGGTGGCTGTGAGTGCCGCGCTGGAGGCGGAGATCGCCCAGTTGGCCGACGAGGACAAGGGCGAGTTCCTGCGCGAGATGGGCTTGGAGGAGCCGGGTCTGGACCGCGTGATACGGGCGGCGTATGCGCTTCTCGGCCTGCAGACATTCTTTACCGCGGGACCCAAGGAGGTGCGTGCCTGGACGGTGCCGGTGGGCGCCACAGGGCCGCGCGGCGCCGGGGTCATCCACACCGACTTCGAAAAAGGGTTCATCCGCGCCGAGGTGGTGAGCTACGAGGACTTCATCGCTTGCGGCGGCGAGCAGGGCGCCAAGGAGGCCGGAAAATGGCGCCTGGAAGGCAAGGACTACGTGCTCCACGAAGGCGATGTGGTGCACTTCCGCTTCAACGTCTGATCTTGACACCCAGCCCGCATCTGGCAAACTGGTTTGCCTTATTTGGCGACGTAGCTCAGTTGGTTAGAGCACGGCACTCATAATGCCGGGGTCGGTGGTTCGAGTCCACCCGTCGCTACCAGCATTCCTGTAGCGTCATCAAACAGTTATCCGGATTTTAGAGATCGTCCGGTAGTCCTAGTCAAAGTGACTGCCGGACCTAATGTCCGCCACACGCACGACAGCCTCTGCGAGTTCGCGCAGCTCAGCGACAGAATAGCGTGTCGTGACGTCGCCGCTCTCATGGCGCAGTAGTGCCTTGCGGGTTTCGAGATATACGGTCGTCGCGCGTAACCGATGGCCAAACGCGCCTTCGAGGACGCCAGTTGTCATAGTCTGTAGCACATCTGTCACCGGTCATTCGCTCTTACTTCGAGCACTCATGGCGGGTTTGTTAGCCGAACACGAACAGTTGCTCGCAGTGGTCGACCAACGTCCGGTGCTGAAACAGCTGGCCGTGTTTTCCTACAGCCTTTGCTGTCGGCTGGGCCACGACGGCGAAGCGGCTTGTGAGATGGCACTGTCGATGACGCGGCCCGATATCGCCAACTACCCGTGTGTAGCCACCGAGACGGCCTCGCGCGCCATCGTGCAGCTGCGCGCGATGGGCATCCCCGACGGTTATGGCAAGCAGGTGCGTATCGTCGACCCGCACGGCCTGCGATCGTTGCCATGGTGGGGCGGCAGCTAACGCAGGGAATCGGTGCTACCTGCTGCGGCTTCGGTGTCGATATCCCAATAGGTAGTGTCCGTCCATAAACGCGGTTTTTCGCAGGCGCAAGTGCGGCGAGAAGTTGGCACCACAAGCGTCGAGGGCCGGGGAACCGGTCAGGGATGCGAGTGATACGCATTGATAGCGTTTTAGG
>Ga0102962_1000097_pt1 | contig 54217 bp, 50 predicted proteins | sample SalPonF2_C_D2_MG_FD_84519 | JGI IMG/M metagenome (GOLD analysis project Ga0102962, IMG submission 84519) | Salt pond soil microbial communities from South San Francisco under conditions of wetland restoration - Salt Pond MetaG SF2_C_D2_MG ...
GTACATTGTCCGCAGGATTCATGATGATAGAAGTGTGCGATTCGCCACAATACATCTACCATGTCGGTGTCTTCATCCATAACTACCATGCCCGCCGTACCCATCATGGAGCCGGCATCACGGAGTGAATCGGCATTCATCGTTAGACCTTCAAGCTGATCAGCTCGCAATACGGGAGTCGAAGATCCACCCGGAATTATTGCCTTTAGTTCTTTTCCATTTCGGATGCCCCCAGCAACATCATTGATCAAATCCAAAACCGGAACGCCCGTTGGATACTCATAAACACCGGGTCTGTTCACATGTCCCGAAATACCATAAAGTACCGGGCCGGGATGTCCTTCGGCACCAATGTTGCCATACCAGTCGGCACCGTTATTGATGACTAATGGAACATTGGATAATGTTTCGATATTATTGATCGTAGTTGGACGTCCCCATAGGCCTTTTTGGGCAGGGAAGGGGGGTTTTGTTCTTGGATAGCCTCGCTTGCCTTCCAATGATTCAAGCATCGCCGTTTCTTCACCGCAGATATAAGCCCCGGCACCATAGGTGATTTCAAGGTCGATGTCGATGCCTTTGCCAAGAATATCATTACCCAGGTAACCGTTCTCATAAGCATCATCGACGGCCTTTTGAAACATCTTGACCCAGGAAATATATTCACCACGGATATAGACATAAATCGTATCCACAGCCATAGCATAAGCTGCAATCAAAGCACCTTCAATAAATAGGTGGGGATTGTATTCAAAAATTTTACGATCTTTAAACGTACCAGGCTCAGATTCATCACCATTACAGGCAAGATAGCGGGGCCCACCGTCAGGTTCGGGCATAAAGCTCCATTTGAGTCCGGCGTTGAAACCAGCGCCACCACGTCCCCGGATATTAGCTTGTTTTACTTCATTAATGACATTCTCACGAGACCATGTGTTTTGGTCGTTTAAAACTTTTTTTAATGCGTCGTATCCGCCATTTTCTTCATATACGTCAATCTTTTCCAGATTAGGAATATCAGGTATAAGCAGCGGTTCGAACGATTTCCAGTCTTGACTCATTATTCTGAAGCAGCTTGATTTCGTTTTTCCAGTTCCGGCATAGCCATCGATTCAAATTCAGGCATTTTACCGTTTTTTAGATTTTCGATAAGGGTATCGACCTTCTCTTCTGTTAGATTATTAACATATACCCCATTCGTAAGTTGAAGCATTGGAGCATATCCGCAGGCTCCGAGGCATTCAACTTCCTGAATAGTAAACATGTTATCATCGGTGGTTTCTCCAGCCTTAATGCCCAGCTTGTCTTCCAAGTAATGCAGGATATCATATCCTCCACAGAGCTGACAGCTAAGACAGGTACACACATCAAGTACAAATTTACCAACCTCTTCTTTATAATATTGCGTATAGAAGCTAGCAACTCCGTGAACATGGGCACCGGGAACATCCAACGTCTCAGCCACGAGTTTTTGAACCTCGGGTTCTACATGACCATATTTACGCTGTGCTACCCACAATACCTGCAAAGTTGCAGCTTTGGCTGTAGGAAACTTGGCCTTAATCTTATCGATTTCTTCTAATTCTTCTTCTGTAAATGACAATTCAGCCATCGAACATAATTTGTTGAGTTTTGGAATTGCTGAATTGAGTTAACCCATTCAACAATTCAATAATTTATCAGTTCAAAATTTTTCAAAATGTCATTGAATAGTTGAATCAATATTTTTTATTCAACTATTCAGAAATTTCTTAAATCAATAATTAAACACTATTTATCAGAATCACCCATAACAGGATCTACACCGCCAATAATGACGACCGTATCGGCGACCATTTCCCCATCCAGAATATCTTCAAGTGCTTGTAAATTTTTAAAAGAGGGAGAATTAATTTTTAATCGCCATGGATGCCCGGTTCCGTCACTTTGAATGAAAAATCCGAGTTCCCCTTTGGGACCTTCTATAGCGTGATAACTTTCGGCCCCTTCAGGCGGACAGATTCCGGTATCAGTCATCATAAAGTCGTGAATCATACCCTCCATCGAATAATAAACCTCATCTTTGGAAGGATAAGCCTGCTTTGCATTGTCAGTCCGAACCGGGCCTTTGGGAAGTTTATCCAAGCATTGACGTATAATGCGAACACTTTCATGCATTTCTTCCATACGTACATAATAGCGTGCCAGGTTATCGCCTTCTAAGCGGGTGGGGATCTCAAATTCCACTTCATCATAACGAGCATAAGGAGCAAAATCCCGAATGTCATAAGCATAACCTGAACCGCGTAGAGTAGGGCCGGTAGCACCGATTTCGAGTGCACGTTCCGTATCGAGTACCCCAACTTCCCGGTTACGATCAAAGAAAATACGGTTCCGGTCGAGCAGATCGTGAAAATCTTTAAGTTCCTGGGGAAAATTGTCTACAAAATCCTTAATCATTGCTATAGCATCATCAGTAAGATCATTAGCAACGCCTCCGATACGAGAGTGAGAAATTGTAAAACGATGGCCCCCGATATTATCAAAAATGTCATACAATTTTTCGCGCTCACGAAATGCCCAAATGAAGAATGAAACTGCTCCGGCATCCATCACCATTGTACCCAACCACAACAGGTGAGAAGAAATACGCGCAAGCTCACAGCCAATCATCCGGATGTAATGTGCACGTTCAGGAACTTCAACATTTGCAATCTTTTCAACAGCAGTACAGAATGCTACATTATTACTATAAGGAGCAAGGTAATCCATGCGATCGGTATAGGGCATGAATTCCTGGTAGGTCTTATTTTCTGCAATTTTTTCTACTCCCCGGTGCAAGTAACCGATATCGAGTTTCGCTTTTTCAATAAGCTCGCCATTAAGCTGAAGAATAAGGCGCAATACGCCGTGAGTAGCCGGGTGCTGCGGCCCCATGTTTAGTACCATTTGTGTACCAAGTGGATCTTCTTCATCCAGCAGCTCTACCGTTGTGTGCTTATCTTCCAGCGCTTGGTAAAGTTTTTCCTGGTGTTCCTTAAAAAACTTCGGATCTACTTTATCTTTAATATGTTTTGTTTGCATAATGTCTGTTTACTCGGTATCAGGCGTTGTACTTGGCAATTCAATGGAACCGGGAATGCCCAACAGGGGAAATTCTTTACGCAGGGGATAATAGTCGAAATCTTCTGGCATATACATTCGACGGAAATCGGGATGGTTCTCGAACTTGACGCCGAACATGTCAAAAATTTCACGTTCCAACCATGTAGCAGATTTCCAAACATCAGTGATCGATTGAATAGTAGGATCTTCTTCAGGAAGTCTCACCTTAACAAAAAGGTGTTCGCGATCACGTAAGGAAACCAGGTTATAGATAATTTCGAAGCGTTCTTCTGAAGTGAATCGATCGGTACCCAGCATATCGGTTAGGTAAATAAAATGCTGTTCGTTTTTCAGGTACCGACAAATTTGTACAATAGCATCGGCTTCTACTCGAACAAATGTGTCGCCGGATGATTGATAGACTTCGATAAACTTATCCGAAAAATCGGATGATAGTCCATCAACTACTTTTTTAAGAGAGTCAGATAGTTCTAAATCCATATTAAGTATCAAGCTTTACAGAGTGTTCCGTACGAATTTTATCCTGGATTTTCATAAGTGCATGCAAAAGGGCATCGGGGCGAGGAGGGCATCCGGAAACATAAGCATCTACCGGCAAAAAGTTATCGCAACCCTGAACTACGCCATAGCAACGGTGCATGCCGCCCGTTGAAGCACAAGCCCCCATGGCAATACACCATTTGGGATCGGGCATTTGATCCCAGATCCGACGGATAGCATGTGACATTTTATAGTTAACCCACCCCGCTACGATCATCACATCACTTTGACGGGGAGAAAATCGCATAACTTCCGAACCGAATCGGGCTGCATCATATTTAGGACCGGCAAAAGCCATCATTTCGATAGCACAACAGGCCAAACCCATTGGCATCGGCCACGCTGCATTAGAACGAGCCCAATTTGTTAAGGCATCTATTTTTGTGGTGAGATATCCGTCACCGAGAGAACTTTCAATACCCATAAAAGTACAGGCTAAATTTAATTAAACATTCCTTTTTTCATATCCCAGTCGAGCGTGCCTTTTTTGATCAGGTAGATCAAACCTACAAACAGCTCTAAGATAAATATAATCATCGATACGAGCGTTCCGACTTTGAAATCAAGAAAACGCACCGCCCAAGGATAGACAAATACTACTTCCAGATCAAAAACAATAAATGCAATTGCAACAAGATAAAAGCTGATGGAATAACGTTCCCGGGCTTCACCTACAGGATCCATTCCACTTTCATACGGATCCAGTTTGTTCTTATTAGGGCGAAACGGGCCCAGAAGTCGTGATAAAGCCATTAGTAGTATTGCTAGTACTATAGCAATACCGCCCAAAATCAAGATTGGTAAATAGTTACTAAACATGGGTCAAATTTCGTTATTTTTGTCAGTCGGAAATTAGGGTCAATTGCTCATAATGTCAATGAAATTAAGGCAAAGAATATAGTACTTATGAAATTGAAAACACACTAAATTAAGCAACCGTTCTTATTTAAAATCAGTTTAAACAGTAATGCTTAGCTATGGCGTATTTTCCCTTCTGGCACAAGGCTTAGCACGGATTTATAATTTTGTCCTGTCGTAATATAGTTCTGAACATCCATGAGTACTGTTTTTTCCAGAATAGGCAGTAAGGGTTGAGATACTTTATTGAAATAATGAAGAGCCGATTTTATTTGTTTATCCCACTCTGTATAATAGTTTTGAAGATCTGAACTATAAACGGTCTTACGACAGTTTGATTTTTGGCACTTAAGTTTAAGATTATAGGTAAAATTGAACATTCCATATTCGTCCGTAATTTCTTCTCCGGTTTGGATATCCCGAATAGCCATTTCAAATCCATAACCTGTGCTCATGGTATTACAGTGACAACAGTGGTTTACATATTTGGCGTGATCCCAACTGACGATACGAATTCCTCGTTCGTCAATAAAGGAATACGTTTCTATAATTTTGTTAAGCAACGGATCTTTTAGCCGGGGATCATCCGGGCCTATTTCTATTTCCAATTTATCTTTAACATAGGTAAGTGTTCCTTTCGGGATAAAAGAAGTTGCAATTATTCCTAATCCTTTATCTTCATTTACATAGCGTAATTCAGTATGGGGATGAATCATAGTGCACTCTCTTGTTAAATCAAATTGGAGCTCTTGGGTTGGCCTGTCACATTACAAGACATTCCGTGTTCTTCAAATTTTTGCTCTCCTGTTTTGCTGTAACTTCACCTATTTTCTCTCTTTATATTCACAATAATCAGTTTATACAAAATTAAAATAAATTGTTAAAAAATATAGACTTATAGAAAATAATATCGGAATAATCACTACAAAAATCGAAAAGTTACCATTATAGTTTTAAATAAGGTTCTTATCTCAACATGTTGAATGGATGAGCGCACCAACGGCGTGTTCTTTTAAAAGTTGATTATATTTTTCGGTGGCTTTCTGGGTCTGCAGGATATGGAAATCAATTCCTTTTTTTTCAAGTAGTTGGATCGTCGTCTTGCAAACCTGCAAGCGTTCATGGAAACCTCTAGAAAGAACTACAACTTCAGATCCCTGTTTGAGCAACTCCTCAACATCCGCAGGCTGAATACCAGGCACATGATGGGTACCCGTTTCATTCCAATCCCACTCTCGGGCACCGCCTGGAAATAGTTTGGCATCCTTATAAGTGTTACCATCTTCCGTAATTAACTTTCCCCATGAAATGGAATTAATCTTTGGCGAAATGTATTTACTTTCCATCATATAATCACATTAATTCGCATTCATTTATTTAAACATTTGGATAGAAAAATACGTTTATTTAGAGGAAGGTTGAAAGTTTACGGGTAACATAAAAATCAGTAAATTTAAACTTGGAATTAATCATTACAAAAAAGCAGTATTACACCATTGGATAAAATCAAGATGGACATATTAGGGCTCTCAACCAGTCCCAGTAGTGGTGGAGCCTACGCATTAATATTAAATGAAATAGAAGGCAATCGTCGGTTGCCTATAATCATCGGAACATTCGAGGCCCAGGCTATAGCATTGGAGCTTGAACATATTAAGCCTCCCAGGCCGATGACACACGATTTACTTAAAAATATGATTCAGAATTTTGGAGCTGATGTAAATCAAGTATTTATTAATGATTTGAGCGAAGGCACCTTTTTTGCCAAAATCATATATGAAAATAATGGCCAAAAGTTGGAGCAGGATGCTCGTCCCAGTGATGCCATCGCACTTGCGGTGCGTTTCAATGCCTCAATATATGTGGCAAGTGAAATTCTTGAAGAGGCTGGTATTGTTTCGGAAGGAGAGGAAGGGGGAGAAGTAACAGCCACTTCGGAAACTCAAGAACAGACGAAAGAAATGAGCAAGCTTGAAAAGCTCGAAAATGAACTCCAGACCGCCATTGATACCGAAAATTATGAAAAAGCAGCGCGTCTGCGTGATGAAATCCAAAAGCTAAAAGGCTAGTCATTGCAACTTACTAACTACTCTTACGATACTCTCCCTTTCTCAAAATTATTTCGTACCTATGTCAGTAATTTTCAAAAGCTCAGTAACTTTTACGGAGCTAATCCTTTCGACCACGAGGCTATTGCAAAAAAAGTAAAAGCTTTCGAATTTGCCGGTGATCGCAGGCAAACCATTGAAATCCTTACAGCCTTTAATAGACAATTTGATGTTGATCAAGCCACGCTTGATAATCTTGAACGCTTAGGGCAAGATGATGCGCTGGTAATAGTTACCGGTCAACAGCTTGGGATTTACGGTGGTCCATTATATACAATGATGAAAACGATCACCGTTATTCATTTGGCTCAACAGTTTGAGCGGAAATTTAATCGACCTGTCATCCCCGTATTTTGGCTTGCTGATGAGGATCACGACTACGACGAAGTACGTGGTCTGCATGTCATAAATAATGATGAGTTGGAGGCATTTGAACTACCGCCAAAGTCTAATCATTTGAAAGCTGTGGCTGAGATGAAGCTGCCGGATGAGCTTCAAACATTCCGCGAGAAACTTAAGGAATCATTATATGATACCGATTTTTCGGATGACCTTTGGGAAGTTATCGATGACAGTTTTGGAACCCAAAGTACATTTCTGAGTGCATTTGGGAATTATATGGCCCGCTTGTTTTCTAAGCATGGGTTGGTTTTTGCTGGCAGTAACAACAAAAAAGTAAAAAAGGCAACGAGAAAGTGTATTAAACGGTCTATTTCCAAGGCAGATGACATTCGTACAGCTCTGGAAGAGCAGAGCAAAACGCTCAACAAGGATTTTCATCAGCAGGTAACACTTTACGATTCCAATTTATTCTATCTGGATGAAAATAATGGTAGGGTTAAAATTATCCGGAATGACGATGACTGGAAGACCGATACCGGCCGGAAATGGACTACAGATCAATTGTTGGATGAGATTGAAACGTATCCGCAACGATTTTCTCCCAACGTATTCTTGCGACCTGTTTTGCAGGATAAACTACTGCCTTCAATTGGGTATGTAGCTGGTCCGGGCGAAACGGCTTATTATGGACAGATGAAACAGATGTATTCTTATTTCGATTTGGATATGCCTGTTATTTTTCCCCGTTTGAGTGCTACACTTATAGAGCCGGCCATAGATCGAATTTTTGGTGAACTGCCCTTCGAGTTTCATGAATATGGCAATCGCATAGAAGATTTGGAATCAGATTTTGTAGATCGTACAGAGCAGACTGATATAGAAGCAATTTTTGGAGATTGGAAAACAAAAATTGAAGGCATCAGCGAATCCAAACGTAAGGAAATTTCGGACATTGATCCTACGCTTGATGGGGCGGCCGGCAAAGCTACAGCAGCTTATTTCAATGAACTCAATAAATTGAAGGGCAAAGTATATCGTGCTGTAAAAAGTCAGGAAGAGACCCAGTTAAACCGTATTCGCCGGATTAAGACCAATTTGTTTCCATCCGACAATCTTCAGGAGCGATCTATATCGGGTATCTATTTTATGAATAAATATGGTGTTGATATTTGGGATGATATTCTGGAGTCACTAGACCAGAATGAAAAATACGATCAACACAAACTGATTTATCTGTAGTTTTGAATATTCAACATCGAAAAGAAAAGCTCCGAGCGAAACTACTCAATCGTCGAAAAGAGATTCCTGCTGATGAGTTCGGAGAAGCATCCGCTGTGATAATTCAACAGCTTAAAGAGTTAGCAGAATTTAAAGAGGCGGAAACCATTCATTGCTATGTCTCAATGAACGGTCGTAGAGAAGTCAATACCCATGGATTCATCAGAGATATGCTTTCGGCCGGTAAAAGAGTAGTGGTACCTGTTACAAATTTTAAAAAGGGGATACTGAACCATGTGGCTTTAGAGTCGATCGATGATTTAGAATCCAATAAATGGGGGGTACTAGAACCCGGTAACGGCAAGCAGATTGCTCCGGAAGCGTTGGATTTGGTTGTTATTCCCATGGTGGGAGGAGATGAGCTTGGAAATCGTATTGGCTATGGAAAAGGATTTTATGATCGTTTTTTAAAAGAGGTTTCTTGCTCCAAGATTGGACTCATTTTCGAACGAAATATTGTAGAGCAAATTCCGGTAGAAGATTTTGACATACCTCTGGATAAAATTATCACTGAACGGCGCATTATCGAGAATTAATAATTTGCTATATTAAGGATGTAACAAAATTCATCTGTGAACGTACAATTGTTTGTTCATAGATAAATGGGACGGAGAAAAGATATGGCAGATAAAACTAGGCAAAAGGCTCGATATCAGAATTTGGATTCATTCATGAATTTTGACGATCATGAGCTGCAGGCAACTATGCAAGAATTTCTCGAAGAAGAGAAGAAGGCGAATACCAATATCTGGAATTTCGCCACTATTGCAGGTATTGCAATGTTTTTTGTGGGAATGGTCTTTCTGGTTCAGTCAATTGGTTTGAGCATTGGTCCCGACTTATCGGGATTAATTGATGCGATGCCGCTTATTGGCGGGATTTTAGTAACCTTTGTTGGATTTGGCTTCCTGGTTGGTGATCGCAGGAAAGAGAAGAAAGAAAGGAAAAAGAAGAAGCGACAGCGAACCCAAAAGTATGATTTTGAATATGAATATAACTACGATTATGACTATGATTTTGAGGATACTGAAGAGGAAGATTTTACATTAAACAACGATTTGGGATCTAAAAAGAAGTCTGGCCGTAAATTCGGAACCGGAAAGTATAAATACGATTCCTATGGGCTTCGTCAATCCAAGAAGTTGTATAAATCCCGAACTGATAAAAAGTGGGCCGGTGTTTGTGGCGGTTTGGCGAAATATTTTGGGATTAGCTCTACCGTTATTCGTCTCCTGTTTGTCGTAACCTTTTTTGCAGGATCCGGTACCTCATTATTGGTATATATTGCTTTGGCAATTGCCCTTGATAAAGAGCCGCCAGAGATGATGGATGATTTTGATTTTTGATTATCTGATTGATTTAGGCTCAATAGGATACGTTCGCCAGTTCATCATTTAATCATTTAAGAAGAGGCCGATTGTCTGCTTTTGCTAAATGTCTATGCTAGTCTTTTCAAGCATGGTTCTCAGGAAAAAAGACTTGGATAATTCCCTGTAACAATTCAATTCATTGGGAGGGAGATGATCCTTATATTACGTCAGCAATAATATTAGAACCAATGTTAAGCAAAAAGTCGACACGTGTTTATAACATTTGAAGGGATTGACGGGAGCGGAAAATCTACCCAGATAAAGAAGCTAAAAAAACGATTCGAGCAAGAAGGAGAGAGCGTGGAAGTGTTCCGGGATCCGGGGGGACCTGAAGTTTCTGAAAAAGTACGAGAAATATTGTTGAATCCTGATTATAGCATCGATCCTGTCACTGAGTTGTTACTGTTTTCAGCCGCGCGTTCCCAATTGATGGCTGAAAATGTATTGCCCGGTCTTAGAAAAGGAGTGGTAGTAATTTTAGATCGTTTTTATGATTCTACAACAGCTTACCAGGGGTATGGTAGAGAATCTATATCTTTGGATGAGATTCACAAAATGAACAAAGTTGCCAGTCACAAACGGGAACCTGATCTCACCATTTATATGAAGGTGCCTTTGGAAGAAGCACAAAAACGGATGGCAAAAAAGCAGAAAGACCGGATGGAACAATCGAGTAACACTTTTTTCGAAAAAGTCATCGCTGGATTCGAGATACTGGCAGATAACGAGGATCGTATTTTTACTGTGGATGCAACTCAGCCCGAAGAAGACGTACATACCCATATTTGGGAACATGTTAGGAGCATTAAGGGAGAAGGTTAAATCCCGTTTACCCGCTTACGCTGAATCTTTATTTATCTACTTTGTTCTGGATAATCTGAAAGATTGGTTAGCCCTTGGTTTGCAAACTATTATAGGTGCTATAAAATAATTAGAAAAAACATACCACAATAAACATCATAATATATAGAAAATTATTGTTTAAAAAGGAAAATGAATTTAATTGCTGATAAGCTAAAAAATGATTAAATTTATAGCATTGTGGGTGAAACCTACTCCGAAATTGAAAAATCTCCTTTTTATCTTTTCAATTACTAATTCTAACCAACTCTGAAGTACACAAATTATGGCGCACGAAAGAATTGAAGTTGACCTGCCACTTGCCAAAGTTTATGAATATTTAAGCGATCCTACTTACTTTCCTCACTTCTTCGAAAGGATCGAAAGAGTCAAAAAGATTAACTCTCAAACCTTTGAATTTTCAACAACGCTAGTCGATGAAAAATTTGAATGGACTACCAATATTATCGACGATCTACGAAATACAAGGTTTGCGTGGATTACTATCAATGGTAATCTAAATCAGACTGGTACAATACGTTTCACGCCTCTTGATAATGGAGAGCGTACACGAGTGGATTTTAGCCTTGATTATAGAACATTTTACGGAGAACCTGAAGAGGAGCTGGCTAAATTTATTCAGGGACTACCGGCACAAATGAAAAAAGATCTGCAGCGCTTTAAAGAAGAAGCTGAAGATGGTAATTTCAAGCAAAAGGCTGATGACACATTAGCAGAAATTGAAAAAGCAGATGCCGAAGCCGAGGCTGAAGAAGAAGCGGCAGCATAATTACACTTTTTGAGATAAAAAATGCGCACTCTGAAGGTGCGCATTTTTTTTATCCCGATTTTATTTGTTATGAATTTAACTTCCTTTCTAAGAAGTCCTGAAGCAGAAAACCCTCATTATCTTCTGTTTGGGCACCCGGTGGAGCATAGTTGGTCGCCTTTAATGCATAATACTGCTCTTGAATATTATGGTCTGGAAGCACGCTATCATGCCGTCGACCTTCTAAATCATGAGCTAACTAAACTGGCATCTTTTTTAAATCGGAATACATTCCTGGGAGCCAATATTACGGTACCCTATAAACAGGTTATAGGTGAATATCTTGATCAGGTTGAAAGTGCTGCGGAGGACATCGGAGCCATAAATACCATTGCCAAAAAAGATTATCAGTTGGAAGGATTTAATACGGATGTTTATGGTTTTTTAGCGCCATTACGTGAGTTTGAGGATATGCTTGCTAATCAAAATGCGATCGTCTTTGGTACCGGTGGAGCCTCCAGAGCTATTATCGTGGGTTTGATAGAGCTGGGAATCCAGCAAATTTTCCTCGTCTCACGAAATCCCGAACGGATTACCTCCTTCGATGACGAAAATCAAGTGCAGATTATCTCTTATCATGAGTGGACATCACGAGTGAGGGATGCCTATCTCATTATTAATGCAACTCCATTGGGAATGTATCCCGAAGTTAACCGGTCTCCCGTACGGGAATCTGAACAACAGTTTTTGGCCAATCGTATTTGTTATGATATCGTTTATAATCCGATGAAAACGAAATTTTTGAAACAGGCGGAATCTGTGAATGCCCAAACGATAGGGGGACTGGAAATGTTGATTCAACAGGGAAATCGATCATTTGAATTATGGACTGGAAAATCCTTTCCGGTGGAAATTGTAAGAGAAAGATTACATGAAAGCATCCAAAACTGATTTTTCTCTACTTAGACCGAAACTTCTTCTTGAAGAGGAAGGGATTAAGGCTTGGTTTACGCTTAAGAACAAAGATTTCGGCAGTTCTGAGTATAATATTCCGGGGCTGAACCTTGGATTTAATACTTCGGAGAAAAGAGAAATTATTGCTCGTAATCGTCTGGTCTTGCTTTCCAGTCTAAGCATAGATAAGGACTGGGTGGCTTATGCCGACCAAGTGCACAGCAATAGGGTACGGGTTGTCAACCAAGGAGGTACTTATCCTTCAACCGACGGACTGATTACGCAAATTCCAGGTCTCACATTAGGCATACAGGTCGCCGATTGTGCGGCAGTCTTAATTTGGGATGCAAAGAATAAGGTTATTTCAGCACTTCATGCCGGATGGCGGGGCGCGGTAGGGGATATTGTACCCAAGGGCACAGAAATGATGGTGGGGCTGGGAGCTGATCCTCGGCAAATGAGAGCTTTTATAAGTCCCTGCCTGTCGCTTAACAATTTCGAAGTTGGAGATGAAGTGGCTGACCAGTTTCCGCAAAATTTTGTAGACTATGAGAATTTTGAAAAGCCACATGTTGATTTAAAAGGTTTCATAAAACATCAACTGGCGCAGGCTGGCGTTCCTGAATCCCATATTGAGGTACGGGAGGAATGTACAATTGAACAATCTGGGGATTTATATTCCTATCGCCGGGAAGGGCACAAGAGCGGACGAATGATGGGACTTATTCGGATCGATAGCTAACGAATTAACCAGATACAAATATGAGAGTTTCTTATTCCATCGGCTATTATGCCCCTATCCCCGATGAGCATATCTTTCCGATGAAGAAATTTACCGCTTTGCATCGTTATCTTCTTGAGCAAGGAGTAATCCATTCGAGTGATATCGTTGAGCCTTCTATGGTGGATATGGCAAATTTGATGACCGTACATACGAATCGTTATTCCATGGGTATTATGGAAGGCACCCTGAACCGGAAGGAAGAGCGTCGGTTGGGACTTCCATGGTCGGAACGTCTGGCCTTTAGATCACGACTGGCTGTACAGGGCACCATGAATGCAGCGCTCATGGCCTTACAGGATGGCATCGCAGGCAATATTGCTGGGGGCACGCATCACGCTATGCCAGACTACGGCGAAGGATTCTGTGTCTTTAACGATGTAGCGGTAGCCATTAAAGTATTACAGCAATCAATGTGGGCACGTAATATATTAGTGATTGATTGTGATGTTCATCAAGGCAACGGTACGGCTGAGATATTCAAAGATAATCCGAATGTATTTACGTTCTCACTACATGGGGCTAAAAATTATCCCTTTAAAAAACCACCTTCAACACTTGATATCGGGCTGCCGGATAAAACAGGTGATAAGGTTTACCTTAAAACATTAGGAGATGCTTTGTATAAAATTTTTAATAATTTTAGTCCTGATTTGGTTTTTTATCTTGGGGGGATTGATCCTCTGGAAACCGACCATTTCGGACGGCTTTCGCTCTCTTTTGAAGGACTTGAACAACGAGATCGGATGGTTATCCGGAAAGTAACAGACGAAGATGTGCCTCTTGTATTGCTGCTTTCCGGGGGATATGCACCTACACTCAAAGAAACAGTGCTTGCCCATGCTTTGATGTTTGAGGCGGCCAGGGAACTAGCCTATTAATGGATCTTGTTAAATATAGCAAGGCTATAACAAAACAATATTCTATTCTGAGTTCTAGCTGTTTTTATCTATCTTCGAAACTCTTTTGAAATTGAAGTACATAGATTTGGATCAGAAAAACATCGTCATATTGGGTTCTACCGGATCGATTGGTGAACAGGCTCTTGAGATCGTCCGAGAACACCCTGAACAATTTAAGGTTTTGGCCTTAACTTGTAACAGTAGTTGGCAAAAATTGGCTAAACAGGTTGAGGAATTTAATCCCAAATATGCCTTACTGTGTGACAAAGAATCTGCTATGACTTTAGAGCATCGACCGGAGGTTTCTGATACGGAAATATTGGCTGGAAATGATGATTTACTGCATTTGGCTTCATTGGATGAGGCTGATGTTATTCTGAATAGTTTGGTTGGGTTTGCAGGTTTTGAACCAACGATAGAGGCACTTAAAGCGGGTAAGAAAGTGGCACTTGCCAACAAAGAATCACTGGTTGTCGGGGGCGGGTTGATCAATAAATTAATAAAAGATCGGAGGGATCAACTGGTTCCGGTTGACTCTGAGCATAGTGCTATTTTACAGTGCCTGGTCGGCGAATCGCAGGAGCGAATCGAAAAACTCGTGATTACGGCAAGCGGCGGCCCGTTTCGTACCTGGACAAAAGAGCAGATGCGAGATATTACCGTTGAGGATGCACTTGATCATCCGAATTGGTCGATGGGGGCTAAAATTACAATTGACTCGGCCACAATGATGAACAAAGGTCTTGAAATTATAGAAGCGCATTGGCTGTTTGATATGCCGCTTTCCAGGATAGAGGCCGTCGTTCATCCCCAAAGTGTTATACACTCGATCGTAACATTTACGGATGGGTCCAGTAAGGCACAACTTGGTCCGCCAACTATGAAAGTACCAATTTTATACGCTTTGACCTATCCTGATCGTTATAAGCTTGATGCACCACAGCTGGACTGGCAAACGGCTTTCGATTTAACATTCGAGCCGGTTGATTACGATCGGTTTCTGTGCATCCGGCTGGCAATCGAAGCTGCAGAAGAAGGAGGGCTTGCACCCGCAATTTTGAACGCAGCCAACGAAGTGGCTGTCGATCGCTTTCTAAACAAAGAAATTATGTATATTGATATACCAAGAATTATTGACTCTTGTTTGCAGACGTTAAGTAATACAGAAAAAATTTCATTGGAATCACTTAAAAATATAGATCATAAAGCCAGGAAACTGGCATCAACTATTTAAATGGTATAGAACGCTACATGGATTGGATTTTAAGTTTACTATCGACTTTAGCAATATTTGCGGCGGCACTTCTTATACTCGTTTTTTTCCATGAGTTGGGACACTTTTTAGCTGCAAAATTATTTGGGATGCGCGTGGAGCGCTTTTCATTGGGATTTCCCCCTCGTATTTTCGGGATAAAAAAAGGAGAAACTGATTACTGCATCAGTGCTACGCCGTTGGGCGGTTATGTAAAGATTTCCGGGATGCTCGATGAAAGTATGGACACCGATTATCTCGAAGAGGAGCCCAAACCCTGGGAATTCAGAAGTAAGCCGGTTTGGCAACGGATTATAGTGATATCGGCAGGCGTAATTTTTAATATGATTTTGGCGGTGCTCATTTATTCATCATTGGCATTTACCACAGGGGATATGAAGGTGGATCTAAATAGTGTAGATGGGATCTATGTGGCCCAGGGATCGTTAGCTTCACAAGTTGGATTTCAAACCGGAGACAGGCTCGCAGGTGTTAATGGGCATAATGTTAAATATTTTCAGGATCTTTTTGCCCCGGACGAAATGACTGCCTCCTCATTGAGTTATACCGTCATCCGGAATGGAAGACGAGTTACAATTCCCGTAGCGGATTCTTTACTGAATGATATTGGTAAAAAAGGATTTATCTCGCTCGATAATGCAATGCCAAATCTTCCTATAAATCAAGTGGTGAATGGAACCCCCGCCGATAAAGCCGGATTAAAGGCAGGAGATAAGATCGTAGCTATTAACGGTCATCCAATGCATTATATGCAACAAACGATATCTACTATCGGGCACTCAAAAGATGCGTTATCGCTTGCTATAGAACGGAATGGGGCTATCAAACATATTAAGGTTAAACCCAATGAAAAGCATAAACTGGGAATTGTTTTTCAGCCTTCTATCGCTGATAATTTTAATATTCAACGATTTAACTATGGATTCTTTGAATCTCTGGGAGTGGGCGTTCACAAGACGAAAGCAACTGTAACGGGTATCTTACAGGGCTTTGAAAAGATGTTCTCGGGCGCTATTTCTATCCGCCAGAATTTAGGTGGTCCGGTGGCTATAGCAAATGTGACAAAACAAGCAACTGAAGCTGGTGGCGCTGTCGGATTTTGGAATATTACAGCTTTTTTAAGTGTAACGTTGGCCATTATGAATATTTTACCAATCCCCGTGCTCGATGGTGGACATTTAATGTTTCTGATCTACGAAGGGATAACACGGCGAGAACCATCTCCGAAAGTACGCATGGCCTTGCAACAAATTGGATTTTTGCTCATCATTGCACTGTTCATATTTGTGACATTCAACGACATACTCAGACAGTTCGGCTAAGATCATACTCAATATGTTTGCACGCGACGGATACAGTACTATATTCGTAACTACAATTTTTGCGCTCTTGGTAAGTGGACTTGCCTATTATATGGATCATTGGACATCGTATCTTTTATATGCGGCCATGATCCTATTGGTGGCATTTATACTATTTTTCTTTCGTGATCCCGATCGTCAAATTCCCAAAGGAGAGGATCTGATTTTATCTCCTGCTGACGGCGATGTGGTACAGATTAAAGACGTTGATGAAAATAGATATATCAAAGGCCCTGCTAAACAAATAAGTATTTTTTTATCGCCATTAAATGTACATGTAAACCGATTACCGGTATCCGGCACGCTTGAGTACCTGAAATATGAACCGGGTATATTTTTGGTTGCATATGACCATCGTGCCTCTGAACTTAATGAGAGAGCAGATTTTGGAGTCCGCCATTTATCAGGAAAGAAAATATTCTTTCGGCAGATTACGGGATTTCTTGCACGACGTATTGTCTATCATGTTAAAAAAGGAGATCAGCTGACGGCTGGAGAGCGATTTGGGATGATGAAGTTTGGCTCTAGAATGGATATACTTGTTCCGGCTGATATAGAAATCGATGTCTCGGAAGGAGACAAAGCAGTAGCCGGAGAAACAATCTTAGCTACGATCAATACATAACATGAAATATCCTATACAAAAGAGAAAGGGATTCCGCCGAAAACGGAAAAGGAAAAAGGACAGAAATAAAAGGAAACAGATTCCGCGGACCGTAATCCCCAGTTTTTTTACACTGATGAATTTGTTTTGTGGCTTTTTGGCTATCATCAGTATATCGGAACAACAGTTATTCTTTGGAGCCTGGCTCATCGTCTTTGCTGGGCTTTTTGACGCCCTTGATGGCTTTATGGCCCGTCTTTCTAATGCTACCAGCGCCTTTGGTATCGAGCTGGATTCGATCAGCGATGTAGTGTCATTTGGAGTTGCACCCGGCTTTTTACTGTACTCTTTTGGTTTGAGCAATATGCCTTTTGTGGGGATTATCTTGAGTGCACTTCCACCATTATGTGGGGCTGTTCGGTTGGCTCGTTATAATGTTGATGCGCAAGAGACACGGAAGGATTACTTTACAGGATTGCCTATTCCGGCTCAGGCGATTATGATTTCAGCTTTCTATCTGACGTTCTATAATCAACTCGAGATTTTCAAGGGAATGGAATATGGGCTCAATACGGTGTTAATCCCACTCATCGTTTTGTTGTCCTTTATCATGGTAAGTACTATTCCCTTTGATAAAATTCCCAGCTTTGACCGCAAGTCTATCCAAAGGAATAAAGGAAAAATTGCGCTTTTTATTTTTTATGGGATACTCATCTTATTTTTCCAGGAAGTGGGATTAATGATTGTATTTTCGGCCTTCATACTCAAAGGGGTGCTGCTCGGTGCTGTCATCTTTTGGAAGGAAGCCTTTGGCGAACCGGATGAATTTCCTGAAGAAGAATATTAGAGGGCTATTGTGGGGGGGATCGCAATACCCCGATACTAGTATCTTTCACAAGATATTAGATTTTTCTGCTTTTCTGTTAAAAATTTCTTCTATTTGGTTCCGTCAATTTCAGTTCTCAGCGTTGTGAGGGGGTTATATCATCGAATTGGAAAATCATAATCCCATGTTTGACAATTCCGGAAATCTCATATATTAATCTAACGTTAGGCAAGTCCTGATGAGACAATCCGATACTGCCAGGTTACACTCTATTCCATTTTAAAAGACAACCTTAGCCGACAAACTAATCCATGCAGTACTATTATAAACAGACACGATCCTTTTTACTCCTCTTTATCTGCAGCCTATGTGTTCTGCTTCTCTGCGGCCCGGCGGCCTCAGCTCAAACCTTTGAACAACAGACCGTGATGCTCGTACTGGGATCGGCCAACATCAAACACTTGCGTCACCGGGTGGAAGTAGCCGCGCACTTATATCATTCCAACATTGAGTTCCAGCGAATCATTGTATCAGGTGGATGCGGAGCCCATCGTTCTTCCATCTGCGAAGCCAGCAAAATGGATTCCTTGCTAATCGCCAAAGGCATACCAGCCCGGAAGATTTTCAAAGAAGAAAAATCCCGTTCCACTAAACAAAATTATTGCTATAGCAGGAAACTTACCTCTGAAGGAGAACTTGTAATCAATGCATCCTCCCGTCTTTATGTAGTGTCCGATCACTGGCATGCCATCTCTGTTGCGGCCTGTTTCCGGGAAGTTGATGGTCTCAAAAAGGCTTCCTATCATATTGACGGGGTTCTGAATCCCCGCGGTCCTGCAGACTATACCAATATTTTTAGGGACTGTAGTAAAAAAAATTTTTGCAGAACCAACCTTTGGGCCTTCGTGGATGCCGCTTATTACAATCCTTCCGAAGATAAGATCTATTACTTTACGGATGATATCTTTTACCGCGCAACCCCCGGCGAGGGCATCGATAACGGATATCCTCGGCGAATCAGCCGGTTTCCGGGTTGGCCTGAAGGCTGGGATGAACACCTTGATGCGGCCTATTACAATTCTAGTGATCATAAGGTATTCATGTTGCATGGCGAGGAGATAATTGGCTTGTCGGCTGACTCCGCAAACAACGTTGCAACTCCGCAGCCGATCCCTAGAGTATTAGTTACCTGGCCAAAGAAATGGGGCAAAGGTTATCCCGATGCAGCTTATTACGATCAGCATAATGATAAGCTCTACCTTTTCAAGGGATCGGAATACATAACGACGACTGGTTACAAAACAAAACAGGCGGAACCGATGCCCATCGAAACCAATTATACTGAAAATTGGCCGTTCCAATGGGGCACCGGTAATATAGACGCAGCCTTCTATCGTGCCGGGAATTCCGAAACCTATCTCTATCGGGGAACTGACTTCCTGGAAATAGACCTAGACGGATCCATTGAGTCTACCTATCCCAAAGCCATCAATCTTCCGTGGCCCGAGAAAATATGGGGTGCACAATATAGCGCTAAATAAACCCGGACTGAACTGAGTATATTTTGGAAACTCAGGGAAAGGGTAATACCTGCTTTTATATCCATGTGGCAGGAAAAAAGGAAAAAGATTCAAATAGACCGTTGGAAAGATCATGCGTAATCTTCGGGCTATTTTGTATACCCACTGATTTGCAGCACAGAAGCTGCTTCCCGGGATACTCGTCTTTTGAATCCCTCCGTTCCTCAATATCGATTCCCAGATTATACAGCTCTATATGATTGTTTCCGTAAAACTGTAGCAGTTTTCAAACCACTTGTCCTAGCATTGAAGCTGGCGTAACAGAATCTCCAACTTACATGCATTGGTAAGAATAAATCTCCAGTATCTTTAAGAATGGTACGTAAGGTTTTATGCACCTACTGTTAGATCGAACTCACGTTAATTAAGAAATCAGAGATGGCAAGATACACTCTCTACCAACCAAGTGGGTAATTTCAATCGAGAGGTGTAGAGGAAAGTAATGCTCTGATCATAAAGAGCCTTCTTGGATAAAAGATCAATACCACCCATTCGTTAAAACCGGTAGCTGATGCCCAACGAATGGACGGTTCCGAAGCCCGTCTCAAAGGGAATAATTGCATAATTGGCTGAAATCGATTCCAGGTTAATGCCCAATCCTGCGCTCCAGTGACGAACTGTTTCTCCCGTTTTATATCCGGTTCGCAAGAAGAGTGTATGAGCAATATCGAATTCCAAGGCAATATTTGTGAAAGGCCTTTTTTCCTTTTCACCCAACGTTGTCTCTTTAATAGTATGCAGAGGCACAACAAAATCATCTTTTAGATAGATACTAATAGGTAAATTATTATTTTGGGGAGGAATAAAAGTAAAAAGTTTTGCATTAAAACCAGTACGTAACAGGGTGGGCAGGGGGGTTGATCTGTTCTGTAGTTTATTCATTTTCCCGAGATTTAGCAGGCTCGCTCCCAATTGCAGACGATCATCTATTAGTTTAGCAGCTGTTCCCAAATTGATAGCATACCCCGAAGCGTTGTAGATATAATATTCTTCCCGCAAGTACTGTATTGTTCCACCGAAAGCTACCGGACCCAGTTTATAGGCATAGGCTCCACTGACAGATAAAAAGCTTACGTTGAAAGCTCCCTGTGCAGGACCGGCTTGATTTCCTCTCAGAGGAATATCTCTAACCTGTGAGCCCAGAAATCCAAAAGCCAGTGCTCTTGCACCTTTTTTTAAATTAATAGCAGCATGGGCATGAGTAACGTCTCCTATCCAAAGGGTGTAATCTGCATTGATCGTTGAATGATTTTCCAGCGCCAGGTTGGCCGGATTGGTATAGAGATCGGAAGCCCCCAGTAGCTCGGCAGTGACAGATTCATTTAGGCCCAGAGCATGAGTATTTGGGCCAGTCGTTAAAAGATTTAACCCCGATTGTTGGCCTAAGGCATTTTCGTTTATCAGAAATAAGACAAAAAGAAGGAATACGATCTCCATTTGAAATAGCGATAATGGAGATGACTTATTTAGGTTAATTAATTTTTTCATTGATCATTTAGATAAATCCTGTCAATCATAAATTAAGTTGTAATCCAAAGACATGCATATATGAAACGTTATTTGCCTCTTGCACAAATGCATAGTCGATAGATGGAGATAACCAATTAAATGGCAGATGTATCGAGAAACCGGCACTAAAATGATTACTTGTTTTTACTGCAAGAAGATCTCTGATTTGCCAGCCAGCACGAACGGTTATCCGCTTATGAAGCTTCCATGAACTGCCAATTCGGAAATTATTGATTGATCGATTATCATATACAGAATGGCCGGCTTCGATACTTAGAACCAAGTCCTTTATTACATCATATGAAATACCCAGGCGAATTCGTCGGGGGAAATGATTATTTTTTGCGGATGAATTATCACCGTACAATGTACTGGAATTCCAATGATAAGAGGCCAGAAGATCGTGTATAGCCAAACCGGCCTTAAGCTTTGGAGATATTCGGTACAATAACCCAAGGTCCAGTCCAAGCGTTTTAGCCTTGGATAAATCAGTATGGTAGTTGGCGATATAATATTTTAGTCCTATACCAATGGACAGCTTACCCAGATGTTGAGCAAGAGCTGCCGAAAGCATGTAGTCATGAGTAGCTAAAGTGCCGGTATCATAGCCGTCAATCGAACGTCCATCGATATTGTCGACATTGGCGTTGACCAGGGAAACGGAGATGCCCCCCGTGGGAGGCAGTCGAAAAGTGCCATTGGCTGTATTGAAGCTGCGGTCGAAACTCATGGCTGCTGTGGATATATCTATTTGATTACCTTCGGATACATAAGCAGCCAGGGCCGGGTTGTAATAGCTGTAGATGCCCTCTTCTGTGACTGATGTTAATGCATTGCCCATGGCCATTCCCCGCGGACCAAATCCAATACGACTGAACGAACTGGCTGCCCCACCATACTGTGCAAAGGCAGCGGTTGTGCTACCACAAAAAAGGAAAAAGAGTAGGGCCGAGTTTAAGTATATTTTGATATGCTTCATCAATCTATGACTAATATTTTTCCGCGAATTGTGTTATCAGGCGTATCAATCTGATAGAAAACAGGACCGTTTGCAACTTGACGTCCCTCGGCATCGGTGCCATCCCAGACAGCTTCGTACGTACCGGCTGAATAGTTACCCGAGTCGAGCGTTTGAATCAGGTTCATCCCGAAATCAAAAAGACGAATGCGTACACTCCCCGGGTTTTCTACTTTATATTTTATGCGAACCTCGCCGTGGCGTCGTGGAGAAAAGGGATTGGGATAAGCGTATGCTTTGACTTTGGGCGCCTCTTGTTGATACTGATTATGACCACTCAGTGGAAAATTGACCCGTGTTATCTGCCAGGTATTCCCATAATCGGCTGTCGAAGCCAAACCGTCGCTTGTGCCGACCCAAAGCTTATCGTCAGTCGCAGCCACACTGTAATATTTTGCCGAAGTCTTAATAAAATTGTTCGCGCTTTTTATTTGTGGGACTTTAAACCAGTTGGTTCCATTATTTTTACTGAAGAATAGCCCATCATCTCCCGCAGCCCAAATCATTCCCCCTTTAAAACCAATATCATTAATGCGTTTGCCTTCCAGGTATTGATCGAAGGTCTTTCCACCGTCAGCAGTACGCACTATTCCATATTGCTCATTTTCTTTGATGCCGCTGATCCAGTTGGTCATCCAAATGTCACCGGTAGAAGGTTGTTGGCGGATGGTGATGATCCAATTGCTGAGCAGACCATCCGGGGAACCGTCATATTGCAGGTGGTGCCAACGGATGCTGTCGCGGGGAGCCGATAAGGCGTTACCGGAAATGTTAAGCCCGCCTGCTGTTCCGGTCCAAATTCGCTGTTTCTTGTCGATCATTACGGCGAATCCAAGCAGGTTCTGATCATATCGTGGATCGTATCGATTTTGACCATTTCCACTAAAGGTATATGATTCCTCCGGAACCAAGCTGTCAGCCGATTGTGGAGGCAGGATCAATCGCTCCCAGTGCGTACCAAAATCTCGGCTTCGTACAATTCCAAGGGCCCATCCTGCTGATATAACAGTATTTCCGTTGATAGCTATATCAAAAGGAGGAGCCTGTTCTTGGGTAGTAACAGGCAAGTTTGCGTATGTTTTACCTCCATAAACCAAAGCAGTGTCACTCTTGGTTTCTCTGGGATTTTCGATATACCTCCAGGTATCACCGCCATCCGTAGAAACCTGAAATCCAAGTCCTGCTTGTACTGATCCATCCGGGCCCTGCACATCATAACCAAGGCCTGCCCATACGGTATCGGGAGCAAGTGCTAATGAGAATACACGACCTTTACCGTTTGTTATATGTGTTGCGCCTTCAGGATAAAACCAATCGGAATCATTACTAATGTTTCGATTAAGTCCCGGGCCAATCCATAAAGTATCGCCAATAGCGGCAATATTGGAGACTGAATTTTGCTTGATAGAAGCTGTTGGAGAGGGAACCTGGCCTATGATTTGCGCGTCGGCATGGCTCACCCATCCCACCGAAATCATAGTTGCAAAAGCCAAAGTTTTGAGCGCCTGTAGCATTATTCAGAAATAAATACCTAATGGTTACACAGAAAACAGATCAGGATTTTTATCATTTGCTCCGTCAAGCGAATATAGGTTTTATTTTCCCCAAATAAACTTATTGATTTTGCTATCAACGTATATTATTTTAGCATCGCTATGAAAAAATCAGCACATCACAATTTGATTTGGTGGTGGCCCGTAAAAAAACATATACGGGCAGTGGCTGAATTATGAGCTAGATAACATTAAGGAATTAGTTAGAAACCCACTGCAGGAAACTGGAGTGGGTTTTTTTGTTATATGAACTTTAATCTCAAAGACACTGGGTACATCTGATAAAATTAACAGTCGTTACCTGCGATGTCTTAGTGCCAATGATAAAATTTTATGCAAATAAAGGAGTTTAAAGAGTTAGCAAACAAATATACCGCGATCCCGGTTTACCGCCGGCTGATGGCCGATGTGTTGACTCCGGTATCATTATACCTGAGGTTGAGACAGGATGCGCAATATCCATTCTTACTGGAGTCGGTGGAAGGAGGGGAGCAGGTAGCACGCTATTCGTTTCTTGGCCGAAATCCCTACCAGGTGTTACAGTATGATGGAGAGCAAGTTACTCTCGATAAGGGCGATCGGCAAGAGGTGCTTGATCAACCTTATTTTGAAGCGCTTAAAGATCTTACTACGCAGCACACTGAGCCCAAGCTTCCGAATTTACCTCGTTTGACGGGTGGAGCCGTTGGTTTTTCGTCGTATGATACGGTTCGGGAGGTGGAAACATTGCCCGATACAGTAACTGCTGATATTAATATTCCAGAAGCTGTGTGGGCTTTTTATGATGAAGTTTTTGCCTTCGACCATGTTAAGCAACAAGTGATTATCATTAAAACCATCTTTGTCGAAGATGAGTCTTCGGATTTTGATAAACTTTATAACGGGGCTCAGCAACGCTTGGATGAACTTGAAGAGCTCGTTTATCAACCGGTAAGATCGACGGATTCTTTTTCTATCGATCCGGATAAGTTATCAAGTAACTTTAAGCAGTCGGAGTTTGAGGCTGTAGTCGAAAAGGCTAAAGAATATATTTATGAGGGCGATATTTTCCAGGTAGTGCTCTCCCAGCGATTTGAAACGGATTTCGAAGGGAATCGTTTTATGCTGTACCGTGCTCTGCGAATGGTCAATCCTTCTCCCTACCTGTTTTTCTTGGATTTTGAAGATTTTGCACTGGTTGGCTCTTCCCCTGAAGTGCTGGTTCGCGTGCAGGATAGCACCGCCCAGTTGTTACCCATTGCCGGCACCCGTCCGCGGGGAGAAACTCCGGAAGAAGATCTTGAGCTTGAAAAGGACCTCAAGAATGATCCCAAAGAAATTGCCGAGCATGTTATGTTGGTTGATTTGGGACGCAATGACTTATCTCGTGTCTGTGAGCCGGGGACAGTCAAGCCGGTTCGGGAGCAGGTGATCGAGCGGTACTCGCATGTGATGCACATTGTTTCTGATGTGAAAGGGAAATTGGCAGACGACAAGACATCTGTGGATGCACTTATGCAATGTTTCCCAGCGGGAACGGTGAGCGGCGCGCCCAAGATTCGGGCAATGAAAATTATTGATGAGCTGGAGCCCACTAAGCGGGGGCCCTATGCCGGTGCCGTTGGGTATTTCGATTTTTCCGGCAATATGGATACGTGTATTGTGATTCGGACGATGCTGGTCACGGAATCCAAAGTTTATATACAGGCGGGAGCTGGCATTGTTGCGGATAGTGATCCGCACAAGGAGTATATAGAAACACAAAACAAGGCTGGTGCGCTGGTTGAGGCACTAAGCGTGGCGCTATCGATTACTTAAATGAAGAATGAGTCTATCCCGAGGAGTGTTGAAAGTTTGATTAAATATGATTTTAGCCGAACAAGCAATCTCAACCGTTGCTATCGTTCTATCGATAGACGTTAATGCATTTGAGATGACAATTACTTGTATGAACTAAGTTAGTAAAATATTAACTCTAACATTTTAAACTGAAACAGATTCAAAACTAATGAAAACTATTTTATCCGGCATTCAATCCTCAGGTAAACTTCATCTGGGCAACTATTTTGGTGCTCTGCGTCAGCATATCCAGATGCAGGAAGAGGGGGATGCGTTCTATTTTATTGCTAATTATCACTCATTGACGTCCATTAATGATGGTAAAGAGATTTATCAAAATACTATTGACGTGGCGTTGGATTACCTGGCCCTGGGACTTGATCCCGAAAAGTGCACTTTTTTTGTACAGAGCGATGTTCCTCAACATGCTGAACTGGCTTGGATTCTGGGGACGTTTTGTCCCGTCAGCTTGATGGAAAAGGGCGTAGCTTATAAAGACAAGGTAGCCCAGGGATTGAGTCCCAATATCGGGCTTTTTACATATCCAATCCTGCAAGCGGCCGACATTCTTATGTACAATGCGGATATTGTGCCGGTGGGGCAAGATCAAAAGCAGAATATTGAAATCTGTCGCGATTTGGCCGGCAAGTTCAATCATAATTATGATGGGGACTATTTAAAATTACCTGAGCCGCATATTTTGGATTCAGTGGCTATTGTACCTGGTACGGATGGACAAAAGATGAGTAAATCGTATGGAAATACGATTGGCATTTTTGATGAAGGCAAAACTCTGAAAAAGAAAGTGATGTCCATTCAGACCGACTCTACCCCCCTGGAAGAGCCTAAAGATCCGGAAAGTTGTAATGTGTTTGCGCTCATCAAATTATTTGCGGATGAAGAGAAACAGAATGATATTGCTGAGAAATATCGGGCTGGAGGATATGGTTACGGTCATGCCAAGAAAGAGTTATTGGGCATGATTGAAGAATATTTTGCGGAAGCACGGGCCCAAAGGAAGGAGTTGGCTCAGGATCTTGATACCGTGAAAGACATCCTCCGGGAAGGTGGCAAAAAGGCTCGCGCCCGGGCCGAAAAAGTCATGGAGCCGGTTCGGGAAGTGACAGGGTTGCTCAAGACTTATGATTTTACCTGCAAATGACATTGTTTATCATACAAAGAACCTGAAATGTTCTAGGTCCTACAAAACTTTAAGAAATCAGATATGATCCTAATCATCGATAATTACGATTCATTTACCTATAACCTGGTGCATATTGTTGCTGAACATGTGGATGAGTATAACGTTATGCGTAATGATGCGTTGACGGTTGAGGAAGTTACAGCAATGAATCCCGAACGGATTCTTATTTCTCCGGGACCGGGGCGACCGGATGAAGCAGGTATTACAGAACCAATCATTCGAGAGCTAGGACCCAGGATACCCATTTTGGGCATTTGTCTGGGGCTTCAGGCAATTGGAGAAGTATTTGGTGGAGCAGTCATTCATGCACCAAAACTCATGCATGGAAAAACTTCTGTTATAACACATGATGGAAAATCTGTTTTTCAGGGAATTTCGGATAATTTTACGGCTACGCGCTACCACTCGTTGGTGCTGGATCCGGAGCGCATTCCCGATGAATTAGAAGTCACAGCCAAGAGTGAAGATGAAGTGATTATGGGCGTCCGCCACCGCAAATATCCCATTGAGGGGATTCAATTTCATCCCGAGAGTATCTTAACCAAAGTTGGTCCTCAACTTATTAAGAATTGGATTTTACAAACTGAAAAAAAATTCGAATCAATATAAACCACACAAAATGGATAATTTTAAACCAATTTTAGAGAAGTTGGCACAACGGCAGGATCTAACTCCCCAAGAAGCCAGAAATGCTCTGGGGGGAATAATCAATGGAGATGTAGGTGTTGAAAGAACAACTGCTTTCTTGCTGGGGATGCGCTCCAAAGGGGAGACCATTGAAGAACTGACGACCTTTGTAGAGGTGATGCGTGATGCAGCCGAAAGTCCGGATGTTGACGTAGACGGAGCTGTAGATTTATGTGGGACCGGTGGTGATAACCTGGGAACCTTTAATATATCCACTGCTGCTATGTTCGTGGTAGCGGGTGCGGGTGTTCCCGTGCTGAAACATGGCAATCGCAGTGTTTCCAGCAAGAGCGGTAGTGCTGACGTGCTAGAAGCACTTGATATCGTTGCAACTTTGCATAAAGAGCAGATCGAGCGGGTATTTAAGGAGATTAATGTAAGTTTTATGATTGCTCCCAATTTTCATCCAACGATGAAGCATGTTATGCCGGCCCGCCAGATTTTGGGTATTCGATCGTTCTTTAATACGATGGGGCCATTGCTCAATCCCGCCGGTGTGCGCCGACAGGTGGTAGGGGCATTTGATAATCGTACAGCAAGACAAATTGCCCAAATTTTATCAAATTTGGATTCCGAACGTGTGTATAGCGTGCATTCACGGGATGGGATGGATGAGTTAAGTTTGAATTCTCCAACATTTATTCATGAGATCAAAGATAATGAATATGTTGGAGAACAAGAGTTTAATGCTTCTTCCTTAGGATTTAGTCCCGTGGGGCTACAAGAATTAGAAGGGGGCGACCGTTTTTATAATGCAAATATTATTCGATCAGTGCTCGAGGGCAAAGGTGAGCAGGCTCATCGCAATATTGTGCTGTTAAACGCTACTTTTGGAATTCATGTATCCGGTAAGGCAGACTCCTTGGAACAGGCTAAGCAGATGGCGCTGGAAAGTATCGATTCCGGAGCAGCGCTAAAGACAATGAAGCACATGAGTGAAGTTACGAATGATATCATGGAATCTAACTAACAGTTATGGCGAATATACTGGATGAAATAGTAGAACAGACGACTATTGATCTTAAAAAGCGAAGACAAAAAGTAAGCTATAAAGACTTGGAATCCATGGAGTTATATGAGAAGGATTCCAAAAGTTTTAAGGATGCGTTGTCTTTGCAGGATGATGTGGCAATTATAGCAGAGATTAAAAAAGCATCACCTTCGAAAGGATTGATCCGGCAAGACTTTAATCCCCAGCGATTAGCGGCTCAATACCAGGAAGGCGGGGCGTCTGCTATTTCTGTGTTGACTGATGAACCGGCATTCCAGGGAAGTTTGAAATATTTAGAAATGGCTTGTAAAGAAGTCGATATTCCTTTGTTGCGCAAGGATTTCATTATTGATCCCTATCAGGTGAAAGAGGCCAAGGCTTTTGGTGCTGATGCCGTATTGTTGATTGCCACCATTACCGAAGGCAAACAACTTGATGAATTGCTGCATGCGACCCATGAATTGGGAATGCAGGCACTGGTGGAATGCTATTCGGAGGAAGATGTTCAAAATGTTAACTTTGAGCATGTAGAGATTCTCGGCGTAAATAATCGTGATTTACGGAATTTTGAAGTAAATCTGCATCGTGGTATTGAACTATTGCAAAAAGCACCGCAAGGGACGACACTTGTTTCGGAAAGCGGTTTAAGCTCAGCCGGCGATTTGAAACAACTTTTTAATGGCAGAATTGACGCTGCCCTGATTGGCGAATATTTTATGCGGCAGCTTGATCCGGGGAAGGCTGTCAGGGAAATGAAGAATCAGTTAGAAGAATTAATTGAGAACCAGAAATAGATTATTTCATGTTTGCAGATCCTGAAGAACGAACCAAGGTTAAAATTTGCGGGATAACTTCTCTCCAGGATGCCCGTTTCACAGCGGGTGCATTGGCCCATTATATGGGATTTATATTTTATGAAGATAGTCCCCGGTATGTTGATCCTGCCAAAGTGGGGGCAATTATTAATTGGCTGGAAGGGCCGGAGTATGTGGGCGTATTTGTAAACCAGCCACTGGATGATGTCAACATGCTCGGTCGACAAACGGGTATTGATTATGTACAGTTGCATGGGAATGAAAATCCTGATTATTGCTCTCTGGTGGATAAGCCGATTATTAAAGCCATTCATGTTTCTGAGGATGATAGCGGTTCGGATCTTAAGAAACGGGTGGAGCCTTATTTGGATCATGTCGAATATTTTCTGTTTGATACCAAGGTGGAAGGAAAGTGGGGCGGGACGGGCCAGTCGTTCGATTGGTCGGTGCTTGATGAGGTAGCCGGATCTGTCCCGTATTTTCTATCAGGCGGCTTGAATGTAGACAATGTACGTACTGCATGTGAACTGGTGCATCCCTACGCTGTGGATGTCTCTAGCAGCTTGGAAAGCGAACCCGGAGTCAAGGATTATAAAAAGATTGAGAACTTTATGAATGAGATGCGCAATATTTGGGATAAACAGGAGATGGGGGATTTGTAGCATTTAGTCTTGAGTCATGAGTCTTGATGGAAGAGTGTTGAGAACATTAATTTTTAACGAGAAGTTTATTTAGAATAATGAAGTACACACAACCAACAAAGGAAGGATATTTTGGGGAATTCGGTGGTAAGTTTGTCCCTGAAATTTTAATTCCCGTTCTTGAAGAACTGGAAGAATCTTATGATGAGGCGTGGAATGATGATTCTTTCCAGAAGGAATATCGTCAACTGCTCAACGAGTATGTGGGGCGTCCGACGAAGCTGACCTATGCCAACAGATTGACCGAGCATTATGGGAAAGCAAAAATTTACCTGAAGCGGGAGGATCTGTGCCATACCGGGGCTCATAAAATTAACAATGCCATCGGCCAGATTTTACTGGCCCGGCGGATGGGTAAAGAACGTATTATTGCCGAAACCGGGGCGGGGCAGCATGGGGTTGCTACGGCAACGGCCTGCGCTAAGTTTGGTATGGATTGTATCGTTTACATGGGGGCCGAAGATATGGAACGACAACAGCTCAATGTCGAACGGATGCGCCTGCTTGGGACAGAAGTTCGGCCGGTGACCAGTGGATCCCAGACACTAAAAGATGCTACGAATGAGGCAATCCGCGATTGGGTAACGAATGTGGAAGACACCTTTTACATCATCGGATCGGTGGTTGGACCGCACCCGTACCCAAAAATGGTGCGTAATTTTCATCGGGTGATCGGTGATGAGACAAAACGGCAACTCGAGGAAGCCGAAGGTTCCGGACCGGATTATTTGCTTGCCTGTGTAGGCGGTGGTTCAAATGCTATGGGACTTTTTTATCCCTTTATTGAAACTGAGTCAGTTAAGATGTATGGACTGGAGGCTGCCGGATTAGGCGCCGATACCGATAAAACTGCAGCAACGCTTACAATCGGTGACCGAGGTGTCTTACACGGATCGATGAGTTATTTACTGCAGGATGCCGAAGGCCAGATTCAGCTGGCCCACTCGATAAGTGCCGGACTTGATTATCCTGGTATTGGTCCCGAACATTCTTATTTGCGGGATTCTGATCGTGCCACTTATTTTGCCATTACCGATGATCAGGCAATGGAAGGAGTAAAGTTGCTCTCGGAACTGGAGGGTATTATTCCAGCACTTGAGACGGCTCATGCGGTGGCGTATCTGGGAGAACTGATGCCACAGACTTCAAAAGATGAAATTGTAGTGTTAAACTGCTCTGGTCGTGGCGATAAAGATATGGGTACCATTTCGAAGAACTTGTAATTTTTTGTACGGACGGGCACTCGAGCCTGTTCAATTTTTAAAGCCATGGAACATAAATGATTCTAAAAGCTGAATGCTGAAACTGATAGCTAACGGCTAGCAGCTAATCGTGAAATTGATAGCCAAAATATAGATTCGACAAATGATTGATATCAAAGAAAACAGAATTGCACAACTTTTTGAACGACACGACGGATCTTCTAAGATTATGAGCCTGTTTTTGACGGCTGGATATCCGGATCCCGAAGCAACGGTGGATTTAATCCTTGGATTTGAAGAAAACGGGGTTGATATGGTAGAACTCGGAATGCCATTCAGTGATCCTTTGGCGGATGGTCCTACGATCCAGTATTCGAGCAATGTGGCGATTGAGAAGGGAATTACCATGGAGAAAATCCTGGATATTGTTCGTCAGGTTCGAGAAAAGTCACAAATCCCTATCATCCTGATGGGCTATATAAATCCCGTTTTACGGTATGGAGCAGAGGCTTTCTGCCGAGATGCCGCCGAAGTTGGTGTGGATGGGTTGATCATCCCGGACATCCCCGTGGAAGAATCAGGGGTTATCACAAATTATGCAGAAGCTAATGAATTGCCGATTATCTATCTGGTGGCCCCCAATACTTCCAATGAAAGGATGCAAAAAATTGATGAGCATTCACAGGGTTTTGTATATTGCGTATCGGTGACTGGTGTTACCGGCGCCCGTGATGGGGAAGAGGTTGCTCAATCTGTGCAGCGTTTCATTGATCGGGTTCGCCGAAATGTGACTCGTAACCCGAAAATGGTCGGATTCGGTATCAAATCCCACGAAGACGCCCAGCGTATTGCTGCAGAGATGGATGGCTTTATCGTGGGAAGTGCACTGATCGATACTATCCGAGAACACTACCCCGACACAGGATGGAGGGATAAGGTGTTTGCTTTTGTTAAATCGTTAAAGTATGGTAAAGTATAATTTCGAATGACACTGTAGATTATATGAACTCATTTTTAAAGACGACGTTGCTTTTAATTATTGTCGCAGCATGGTTCGGCTGCAATGGAGATTACCGTCAGGAGGCGAGTGGAGCTATCGATCAAGTGTTTGTAGTGATGGATTCCACCCAGTTTAACAGCCAAACAGCCGATACTATTCGAAATACGTTTGGGCGGTATATGCAGACGTTACCGAATGCGGAACCTATGTTTGATCTCAATTTTCAGGATTTCAAGAATAATTCACAACTCAACAGATTAAAACAATACAAAAATGTTATTGTGGCGGCGCCGATCGATGATAGTACCAATACTGCGCGTTTCATTCGGGCTTTGCTGAGTGATAAGGTGGAACAACAAGTCAGGGATGGGAAGGTCTTTGCCTTTCCACTGCATGACAAATGGTATCAAAACCAGTGGACGCTGATTCTGACTGCACCGAGTGATTCGGCTTTGGCCAAACAGATCCATAATTCCGGGGAGACCCTTACAAATAATTTGATGGATAAGAATTTTGCGCGATGGAGAGGCCAGATATATGACCGCGGTGAAAAAACACAACTTGAAGATAGTTTGTGGAACAATCATGGCTGGAAAATCCGAATACAGCATGACTGGTATAAAAATGTGGATACGACTTATACCCATAACGGCGAAACAAATCACTTCTTAACTATGCATCGTCAGCTGCCGAGTAACGATCGTTGGTTTTGGGTATGGTGGAAGAAAACGGATAATATAAATTATCTCGATAATGATTGGATTAATGCAAAGCGTGATTCTCTCATGGAGAAATGGGTACGAGGGTCTCGCGACAGTTCCTACGTCACAACTGAATACCGAAGACCTGTAAATACGACCTCTTTTAAGTACGATGGTGACTTGGCCTATGAGACATTGGGAACCTGGAGGATGACTCATGATGCGATGGGAGGCCCGTTTGTTAATATGGCGGTCTATGATGAAGGTACCCATCGTTTGTTTTTATTGGAATTCGGTCAATTCGCTCCAAAATATAAAAAGCGTCGGTTCGTTCGTCAGTTCCGTGCTATGTTGCGGACCTTTAAAATTGATTCTACATGGAAGGGAAATACTAAAAAGCCAGTGGCAGAACAATAAAGCGTGTCATTTACTGAGAAACATCGATTTATCGAAGAAGCCCTTGACAAACGGAAACAAGCCCATCGTTTTCGTACGTTAACTCCATATAATCCTGTAGATGCTACAGCCCTCAATTCGGCTGATCAAAAGCTCATTAATTTCAGTGGGAATGATTATTTGGGACTTTCAAAGCATGCCGGGGTTATCCAGAAATCGCAACAGTACACCGAAAAATATGGCACAGGGTCAACGGCCTCACGCTTGATAAATGGCACACTTGATATTCATCAGCAGCTAGAGAAAAAGCTTGCTCGAACCTTCGGCTGGGAGTCTGCACTTGTATTTAACAGCGGGTTTCAGGCAAATAGTACTATTATAAGTACTTTGGCTGATCGCCATAGTTTGATTCTGGCTGATAAATTAAGTCATAACAGCTTATTACAGGGATCTCTTGCAAGCCGGGCAACGTTTCGTCGATTTGAGCATAATTCAGTATCAGATTTAGAGGAACAGTTAGATAAGGCTTCCAAGGAGGATTATTCCCGGATTATCGTCATTACAGAATCCATCTTTAGCATGGATGGGGATCGCAGCAAACTGGAATCGATTGCCGAGCTCAGCGAGAAATATGATACATGGCTATTCGTGGACGAAGCCCATGCCGTAGGTGTTTGGGGCAAAAGAGGACTTGGTCTGACCCAGGATATTTCTGGTATTGATATGGTTTTGGGGACCTGTGGAAAGGCTTTCGGAGGTTTTGGAGCTTTTTTGCTTTGTTCTTCACGCATGCAAAATTATTTAATCAATTTTTGTCCTGGTTTTATTTATACTACAGCATTACCTCCAGCAGTAATTGGGGCAATTGAAGCTTCTTTAGAGCTTATTCCTGAAATGGATGCGAAAAGGGAACAGCTTCATAAGAATATAACATATATGCTTCAGGGCATTCATGAAGCGGGTTTTTCGACAGGATTTTCAGAATCACAGATTATACCGATTCTTATTGGAGAAGATGAAGAGACACTGAAACTAGCAAATACTTTAAAAGAACAGGGCTTTTTAGCTACGGCTATACGTCCACCAACAGTGCCTAAAGGTAGCGCTAGAATACGGATAACCTTATCTTCCGGGCATAGCAAGTTACAGATCGATAAATTTCTAACAGCATTAACAAAAAGGAATAATGGCTGATTGCCGTTTTATTGCGTTTCATGGGTGGGGATTTAATGATAAATATTGGCAGCTTTGGGCTGATTACCTCACAGAATATGGGTATTTTGAGACATATGATCGTGGCTACTTCAACAATCCCAAAGAAGTTGAAATTTTAACAGACCCGGCTTCAACAATTCTTATTACGCATTCTTTTGGTCTGCACTGGATAGATGAATCACTTTTTACGCAGGCTGATTTGCTGATTATTCTGGGAGGCTTTCTGTACTTTCATCCTTATGCAGCTCAGTATCGCAGGCGTTCACGTCTTATTTTGCAGGAAATGATTAATGAGTTCGAAATAAATCCAGAACAAGTACTGCACGATTTTTATGAAAATTGTTATGCCCCCCAAGACCCGCCGCAAGATAATATGGGTGAGATAAATCACCAGTTGTTGCTGGATGATCTGCGTTACCTGCAAAATGCCGAACAGGATGTGCAATCACTGAAAAAAGCGGATAAAGTTTGTATCATTCATGGGTCAGATGATTACATTGTCCCCAATAAGAAGGGTAGACAGTTATATACCCAAATGCAGGGACAAGCCCAATATTTTGAAATTAAAAATGCTGGGCACGCTCTACCTTATACTCATTATGAACAGTGTCTGGAATTTGTAACTCCTGAAATTGAAAAACTAGCAGAAATCAAGCTTTAATAATGAACGAAATTGCAGTATTAGCTGATAGTTTAAAGCAGCAAATTGCATCTCGGTTTGGAAAGGCCGCTCCTTTTTATGAAGAAAATGCCGAGGTGCAGCGTAAAGTGGCCAATCGATTGATAGCTTCCCTTGAGCCATGGAAAGATATTTTACCGTCTGGACCCATTATTGAATTAGGATGCGGTACCGGTTTTGTTACGGAAGGATTATTGAACCTTTATGAAGATGAAGTTCGAGATATTCAGGTAACAGATCTATCTGAAAAGATGGTAGACTTTTGTTTACAAAAGTTTAAAGGGCATGATAACCTATCTTTCCGGGTGCAGGATGCCGAAGAAGCACCTCCGGTTGATGAACCTTATTATGGAATGGCTATCAGCGGATTTACAGCACAGTGGTTTAAAGATCCCGCCCAGACACTTGCACGTTGGCTTGAAGCTACTAAACCCGGTGGACTTTTACTTGTTTCTTTTCCCGGTGAAGAAAGCTTTCCGGAATGGCGGGAAAAGTGTCAAGAGCTTGGCCTTCCGTTTACGGGTAATGAATTACCTGACGTAGAGGAAATGGTTGTAAAAATGTCGCTGGGACCTTCTCAACTGGATTATTATGAGGATACTATAACTCAGACTTTTGATGATGCCCGTGATTTTTTTCGTAATATCAAAAGGGTAGGGGCTTCCACGCAAAAACAAGGTCGCTCTCTGTCTCCACTTGAATTTTCTATGCTGGTTGATCATTGGAATTCTTCGACAGACGGAAAGATAAAGGTGAGCTATCATGTAGCCTTCCTGGCAGTCAAACGAGATTATGATTCCTGATGACCACTTGGAAAGAGGAGGGCCCCCAGCCTCAGAGCGTTCGAACCGAGATTAAAATAAACATAAAGCTATCTCGATTCCAATGCTCGGCGTTGGGATCCTTTTTTACGCTCTGCGTACAAATTGACAGCTAATTATTTCTCGTTGTGAGAGGGTTGTACCCTCGAATAATAAATCCAAACACCTCTGATCTTAGCACCTTGAGACTCGGATTTTATTAGCCATAAGTTAGGATTTTGAATGTATGAAAATACAAAGATTGCAAAAAGGCAGTTTTACAAAGGCCTCAGTCAATAACTTTTCCCAGATTCTCTAATCCTTTTTCGAGCGTATCAGTAGGCAATCCCCAGCCAATGCGGAAATATTCCGGTGCACCAAAAAAATGTCCCGGAGAAATGATGGTATCATATTTTTCCGCCAGATAGCTGGCAAGCATATCCACATTACCACCGGCATATTTCACAAATCCGATAGAACCGAATTGAGGCTTTTCCCATGTAAGGGTTTCATGATTGCTAATAAAATCTTCGACCAGCTTAAAGTTGTAATTTAACTGGCTGATATTTTTTTCAAGCAATTCGTCGGCTTTCTCAAGTATCAGTAATCCGAGTTGCTCACTGGGGGAAGCCATAGTTGGTATAAAAAGATCCAGCAGCTTTCGAAGCTTTTCGGCAAGAATGGGCTCTGCAATAATCCAACCCATTTGCAGTGTATTCAGTCCGTAAGCTTTAGTAAGGCTGCGCGTCGTAAGGATACGACTGCTATGTTTGGCAGCCGTCCGTTCTCCATTTGGGTACAAAAATTCTAAATAAATTTCATCAATAAGTATATGAAAATCTTTTCGTTCAGCCAGGTCGGCCAGCTGCCAAAGAACAATTTCGTCGATGAGCGTACCGGAAGGATTATGTAAGTTCGTAAGAATGAGCAGCTTTGTTTTATCTGAACAAAGTTCTTCAATTTGTTCCGGATCGGGCTGATTACGGTAGCATTAAAGTATTTTGGAAGTGAAACGAGTGGCTCGTAGGCAGGGTGCTCAACCAGCACTTCATCACCGGGATTTAAAAAGAGAGCACAAACCAAATGGTTGGCCAGGGATGTGCTGTGTACCGGCACAACCTGATCCGTGTTTACTTCAAAACGATCAGCCAGAGTTTTCATCAACGGAGCCCAACCATTTTCGTGATCAATTGGTTTTAATATTTCTCGTGGATTCTCAACCAAATCGTTTAGATTTGGGGCCGGCATCCCGCTGCTTGCCAAATTATATTTTATGTGATGATGTTTTTTTGCCCAAGAGATATATGAACTATGCTTCATGACCAATTTCTACTTTTGAGTTACAATAAATATAATTGAGAAGACCCACTAAAATTAGTCAGGCCCCAATCATTGCATTGAATAAATTTGAAAAGATGTTACTGATTACAACGACAAAAGCGCGATTCAGAAAAAATATTTACTCCATATTGCCACCGGGAACTACCATAATTCCATCAAATAGAGTTAGCTCTCGTACATAGGTTGTTTTATTATTTGCACAGGTTGAATTCTACCTAACGAGAAATGTTGAAAATAGCAGTGTTAAGCAAACAAACAAGTTTTTCATTAGAGAAAGGGAGTTTTTAACTTTGCTTCAAAATAAAAAATATTAAAAGACATGGATTTAAAAGATTGGCCCTCATCATTTTTTGTAACCGGAACCGATACGGGCATTGGAAAAACCGTGATTTCAGCAATGCTCACCAAAGCATTGGATGCTACTTACTGGAAGCCCATTCAGGCGGGACTTGAGGAGGAGACCGACACTGAATTTGTACAGCGTGTTACTGAATTTTCGGATAGACAAATAGAAACCGAACGATATCGGCTAAAAACGCCAATGTCACCTCATGGTGCCGCGGAAATTGATGGAGTGACGATTGAGCTCGAGGATTTTGTTTTGCCGGATTATTCTACTGATCATTTGGTTGTAGAGGGAGCTGGCGGGGTGCTGGTACCGATTAATGAGCAAGATATGATTATTGATTTGATTTCTTTTCTGCAATTGCCGGTCATTTTGGTTGCTCGCAGCACGCTGGGAACGCTGAATCACACTTTCTTGTCTATCGAAGCCCTGCGGAAGCGTGATATCCCCGTGTTGGGCGTGGTGATGAACGGGCCGAGGCACCAAAGCAATTATGACGCTATTCAGCATTACGGAGAAATCGAAGTCTTGGCGGAAATACAGGAGCTCGAGGCAATTAACCCGCAAACCCTGCAAGAAACGTTTGAGCGGGAATTTTAATTAAGATTCTGACAGCCTTTTGCAGATATAAATTGAAAAGAAGATTTACTAACAAATAGAATTATTTTTATGCCTAAGTTTCATCCGAATGTTTGGTATCCCTTCACCATTCTTAAAGAGGCTCCGACCCCGCTCAAGGTAAAAAAAGGAGACGGGCTTTGGATTGAGCTTGAAGACGGTCAACGTATTATGGACTGTATCTCCAGCTGGTGGGTTAATACCTTTGGCCATGCTCATCCCAAAATAACAAAAGCCATTACTGAGCAGTCAAAGGAGCTAGAGCATGTGATCTTTGCCAATTTTACCCACGAGCCTGCTGAAAAAGCTGCTGAATTGATTTCTGAAGCACTACCGGGAGCTTTAAATCGCGTTTTTTATTCGGATGATGGTTCTACAGCGGTAGAGGTGGCCATGAAAATGGCTTATCAATATTGGATAAATAAAGGACAACAGCGTAAAACCTTTATCTGTTTTGAGTCAGCGTACCACGGCGATACCTTTGGGGCGATGTCAGCTGGCGAGCGTTCTGTTTTCACAAATGTATTTCAGGATTTACTTTTTGATGTAGAGTTTGTGCCTTTCCCCGAGACTTGGATTGGTGATGAAGAGGTTGAGAAGCGTGAGAACATAATCCTGGAAAAAATGGAAGCATTATTGACAGAGCATCCTGAGAAGTATGCTGGGATTATGATTGAACCTTTGGTACAGGGCGCCGGTGGAATGAGGATATGCCGGGAAGCGTTTCTGCAAAAATTGGACGTGCTGTCGAAAGAGTATAATACTCTGATGATCTATGATGAAGTTATGACCGGATTTGGTCGTACCGGAGATTGGTTTGCGTGCAACAAAGCTGACGTCGAGCCAGACATTATCTGTATGGCCAAAGGTATTACGGGCGGGTTTTTACCACTTTCGGCGACCGTTGCTTCTGATGAAATTTATGAGACATTCAACAGTAATGATCCTCAAAAAACATTTTGGCACGGACATAGTTATACAGCTAATCCGCTGGGATGTGCCGCGGCAATTGCTTCTTGTGAGCTGATGAAGGAGTATGAGCCTGTTTATTCTGAAATGGAGCAGTGGCATAGAGCACAGCTGGATGAGCTTGCCGATCATCCACGTCTGGTACATCTGCGAACAATAGGGACCATTTCTGCGATGGATATTGATACCAGTGGTCGTGATGTCAGTGTGGATCCTTATACCAGTGAAGTTTTACGAGATGAAGATGGTTATTTGAATTCTGTTGCTGATGCTATTAAAAAAAGGTGTGTAGATAAGGGATTGCTTTTGCGTCCCCTGGGAAATGTGCTTTACCTCATGCCCCCGTATTGTACTACCCAAGAACAACTATCTGAAATGTATGATGGTATTGTAGAACTGTTGGATGAGATAGGATAAAGGCTAATGAAAGGCTTTTCAAGAGATGCCGTGTGTTGGCATCTTTTATGATAATAGTTAAATAGAGTCCGGATCTTTCAGATCATCATGTTCTTTGGGTGGAAGGGAAGAGGTGAATTCAATACCCCGATTAATAAATTTTTGTAATGCTTTGGAGTGTGAGTAAATCCCTTTGGCTACCATAATGAAATCGGCTAGTTCTTCATTGCCTGGATCAAAAGGCTCAATTCCTGCTTTCTCGATTAAAGAATCAGCTAATGCTTTTCCTGCACGTACAACGAGGTAATCGTCATAAATACCCAGGCACATATTCCCATTGATTAAATATCCTACACCACCCAATTGTTTTTTCTTTCGTAATTCTTCATTTGCAATAAGATGATGATCCAATAGGTCTTCTAAATTCTCATTATAATCAGCCATTGCCGTAGATTAGTTTTAATTTTGACCAACTTCTTGAAATCAAGTGAGATATGCAAAAGGTAGTTTTGAAATTTTTTCAAAATTATTAATCCTTTTGATACGAGAGAAGATGAACGTCTTCTAATCTCAAGTAATAATATCATTGGTGTTACATACGGAGGCACCAATATTTCTTACTTCAGCTTCACCTTTAGGATATATTCCAGAGACCGCATTATTGACCAGAACAATGCGGTAATCCCTCTCGCTTGCTTCATATATCGTTGCCCTGGGACAGTTTGGGAAATTACACCCGGTAATGATGACTGTCGAAATACGTAATTTCTGAAGCAAATGTTCTAATCCTGTCTTAAAAAAGCCGCCCCATCGTGGCTTATACAATATCCACTCTTGTTGTGCTAATTTTTGAGGATTACGTTCGAATAATAATTTCTCATTCAAATTTATTGCTTCGTCCGGCTTTAACTCTTCTACGAGCTCAGCTCCGGCAGATCCGGGGTTTACAATTTCAGCTCCCTGTTCCATTGTTTTTCGTCTGCAAGCGTCAACATTAGAACCATCCTTTTTGTAAAGCCGGACAAGATGGATAACAGGCCAGTGTTGTTTACGATAATATTGGACGAGTTTTAGTAGGCTCGGTATTATTGCATCCGTTCCCTGCACATATGATGAAGCATGGCTACGACTAAAATCTTCTTGCATATCGATCGTTAAGAGGGCTGAACTTGCCCATATAGGCTTCGTATATTTATCCATGTTAAAATAATTTCATTGCATGTGTGACTGACATATAGCTGCTAGTGAAAGTGAAGCCCAAAGGAAATAGTTATTTTTCTGTGGATTGTTGCAGAACCCAGCCGTTTCCATCCGGATCGGAAAACGTAGTATATTTTCCCCATGGGGCCTCTTTCAAGGGAGACAATTCTAAATCTTCCGATTTCAATTTTTGATAATCAGCTTGTATATCATCCGTATCCAATACTCCTCCTTGAAATGAACCAGGAGGCATATTGTCAAACCAGGTTACCAGCGTAATCGAAGTTTCAGCATTCGGAGGCGCTAACTGAATCCAACGCCTGTCTGGTGGCATTGGGTTATCCTTGATAATCTCAAAGCCCAAAATTTCTTCATAAAATTTTTTTGATTTCTCCTGATCAGAAACAGGTATCGAAATGATATCAATTCTATTTATCTTCATGATTTTATTGGATTTTCCTGTTAATCGGTAAAGGGGATATAATTGTATCTAGGTTTCACAATTATATTTACACAATTAAAAATAAAATAGAAAAAAGATCGAATATCAGAGCTTATTTCAGGCTTCAGGTTTGTTCATTCGTATAATTTACAAGGATTTGATGATGGTCAAAGCGAAGTTGGAATAGTCAAATGGGACGAAGATTGTCACATCATTCCGTTTGGTAATACGCAACATCTCTCTTCACAATATTATCTTTAAGAGTTTTAATCTTTTCATAGCGCGTTTCAATCGCGACGGAGCGGGGGACACTCCCTCAAAACCCACACTGTCATCTTGAGAACGTGGATTTTACGACCGCGACCATTTTCCAATGTTACAACAGGCATTATATTCCATTAGAAGATTCCCCCCGACGGTGGTAACTTTCAGTCAGTCAATTCATGTTTAGCAAACCTCTAACTGCTCATTGTAGAAATGACCATATTCAGCAGGTTTCAGATCAGATTTTTTGTTTTTGCCCGTGATTCTTTGGCCATCTGCTCATGATACTGCTTCAATTCGTCTGCCAGGTTCTTATCATGCATACTCAGCATGCGAATAGCCAGCAGTCCGGCATTTTTTGCCTTTCCGATTGCTACAGTAGCTACGGGAACGCCTGGAGGCATCTGTACGATGGAGTAGAGGCTATCAAGTCCACTAAGGGTACTGGTTTTGACCGGCACTCCAATCACCGGCAGAGTTGTGTGAGCAGCGGTCATACCAGGCAGATGGGCAGCACCACCGGCCCCTGCGATAATTACTTTGATACCTCGTTCACGAGCGCTTTTGCCGTATTCAGCCATATCATCCGGAGTACGATGTGCAGATATAACCTTCTTTTCGTAGGCTACTCCAAATGCATCGAGAATATCACAGGCATCTTTCATCGTTGGCCAGTCGCTGTCGCTACCCATGATAACACCAACTTTAGGTTCATTACTCATAATTTTAAGATATTAGTTGTAATTACGTTTTGAATAGAAAAGTCAGAATCAGGATTCGGAATAAGACTCTATCCTGTTTTAGATTCGATACCCTTCGGTAAGAGAGTTAGCTTTTCTGTAAGTTTCTCTCATATCGTCGCCCAGCAAAGTAAAATGTCCCATTTTACGACCGGGCCGGCTATCCAGTTTGCCATATATATGGAGATGTCCATCATCGGCAGCCAGTGCATCGGCACTCATGTCCACTTGGGCATCACGTTTATCCGTTCCCAGCAGGTTAATCATAGCGACGGCCGGCGCCCTAAGTTCGGCAGATCCAAGTGGCAATCCAAGCACGGCGCGTACATGGTTTTCAAATTGCGAGGTAATACAGCCTTCAATGGTATAATGTCCCGAGTTATGAGGGCGTGGGGCTGATTCGTTGAGCAAGATTTCACCGTCGGTTGTCAGAAAAAACTCAAAGGCGAAAATTCCCTTGCCATCAATAGCCTCTGTAGCTTTTAAAGCTAATTCCCGAGCTCTTTTTTGTACGTCTTCAGAAACCGGAGCCGGAGATTTTACCGCTACACAGATGTGATTTTCCTGCACCGTCTCGCAACAGGGGTAAACCTCGTGACCGGTCTCGTTGCGAGCAACCTGTACGGCTAGTTCATGAGTGAAATCCACAAATGCTTCGGCGAGGATATCTTGTCCTTCGTTCCCCCCCAGGTTATCAAAAGCATTTTGGGCTTCAGTTAAATCGGCCACCGTTTCATTCCCATAGCCATCATATCCGCCTTTGGATGATTTCAGAAGATATGGCCACCCATGTTCATCCCCAAAAGCCTCCAGGTCCGTTTCGTTTTTAACAAGTCTATAGGGCGTTACGGGTATTCCGGCATTTTCAAAAGTCTGTTTTTCAATTTGTTTGTTCTCAATGAGGGCAAAGCTTTCCGGCGAAGGGAAGATGGGAGTCCCACTTTTTGCTTGTGCTTTTTTAAGGATATCCGAGCCAATGAATTCATTTTCAAGCGTCAGAACATCACAAGTGCTGGCGAATTTAGCCATATCGTCTACCGAATCGAAGGAACCGGTTTGCGCAAAAGGGGTCATAAACTGTACAGGTTCATTTTCCGGTCGATCAGAAAAGACCCCTATTTGAATACCGTATCGGAAAGCCTGTAATCCCGACATGCGGGCTAGTTGTCCGGCACCAAGAAATCCAAGTCGAGATTTTGCCTTAAGAGGGTTTGTTAATAGATCCACAAAAAAAGATTTTGTTGGCAATTCAATTGCTTCAATGATAAGGAATGAGAGCGAAAAAATTAACTCAAATATCAGCGGAGTGATCTTTTTTGGCAGGGTTGTAGGTTGATGGATTGGCATCCATCTTATATCCTCATGCGGGACCCTCATTACAACAACTACCTCAAGCAACCTGGGTTTACAGTAACCTTTTGTATGCTCAAGTCGCACTATGATTTAGGGTTATTCATCAGCGGCCATTGCCCGATGTCTGAAATTCCTTCGAAAGGAACCTGCTGTTGATATTGGATATACATGCGAGTATTTAAAATATGTTAACTGTCTGTAAGGTGACAGATTTAATTCTCAGGAATGTTGGTTTTGGTACTCATTATGAGATAAAGTCCACCCAAGATGAGTATTGTACCAGGCCAAAAGATCCAAGTTGGAACTTCGTGTAATATGACAATAGCCAATATGGCTGATAACAAAGGAGATAATAACCGAATTGAAGTGGCCAGTAACGAGGTTAATTTTTGTGAGGCGAAGGAGAAACAGAGTGTTGGCAAGACCGTTGTGCCAAGCCCCAACCCAGTAAATAGAAGTATATTGTGAGCATTACCGGCGTGCTCAATAGCTACTTTGGCTTCTCCGTGAAAAATGAGCCAGAGTCCCAGTACTACCGTTCCAATTAAAAAAGTCAGGAAAACGACAGCCCGGGAGGAAGGAGCCTTTCTATTATTTATATTGCGATAGGAGATGGAGTAGGCAGCCATCACAGCGCTCCCTATAAAGGCCAGTCCATCTCCACTGAGACGATTGAGCATAGTAGGATGAAAGCCTGAAGAATGTGCCCCGGATGCGGCTACCAGCGGAACCCCCAGGATTGCAATGAGTGCACCGGATCCTTCGGAAGGAGAAATGGACCATCCCTGAATCCTGCGATAAAGTAGCGCAAATAGGGGAGAGGTACTCATAATAATGGATACTTCTCCCACAGGTGCGCGCTGGAATGCAATGACGGCCAAAATATAATAAGTGACCATTAACAGGCTCAATATCCAGGCTGGAGATGAGTTGAAAATGTCGGCAAATGAAAGTTTTCGTTTGCCCATTGGTAGCAGAAGGGTGGCCCCGGCCAGGGCAAATAAACACCGTCCCGCGATGATAGTAGCCGCTGAAAAATCGTGCAGGTACCGGATAAAGATACCCGTAAATGCCCATGAGATAGCTGCTGCAAAAGCCGCCAGAAGTCCTGCCGTATCAAGTTCAGATGTTGCCAAAGTAGGAAGGGTTCCCTTCATATGAGTGTTTTCAAGAAAAAAATTTAAATATTGTTCAAGTTTGTATTTCCAGAGAGCCGGGTAAAACTACCATTTATCTTTTTTATTTGTGGAGTTTATTTAGATGATGATGTGATAAAAATCGAAGCAACAGAGGACAGACATAAGACGTGAAACGTGAGATGGGGCCTATCTCCACGTGTGCGGAGCTACCTTATGTACAACATTACGTCTGACCATTCCATAAGGTCTATCTCCACGTGTGCGGAGCTACCTCATGCGTGAATCATTTGATGTTGTGTGTAAAGGGTCTATCTCCACGTGTGCGGAGCTACCGGACGGGAGCCTTAGCGGTGGACACACTCGATGGGTCTATCTCCACGTGTGCGGAGCTACCTCAAAATCCTGCTTTGTTTAAAAAAGGTGATGGGGTCTATCTCCACGTGTGCGGAGCTACCCAACTTCGATAATATTGAGGAAGCGGCATAACGGGTCTATCTCCACGTGTGCGGAGCTACCCCGGCAAAATCGCGTGACCGGTAATCCTTACCGGGTCTATCTCCACGTGTGCGGAGCTACCTATTGGAACCGTCGGGAGGTAAGGGCAATATTGGGTCTATCCCCGTGTGTACGGGGCTACCTCTGTGAGGTTATGGCAGTATCAATGTCACTTTGGCAATTTTCTCAATTCTAGCTGCTTGCAACAACAGGCAGGATCAGAATATTCACATTATAAACATAATTCTATTTTTAAGATATCGTCAATATTTTGTGTCTATCGCAATTAAATGGTGCATTTTTAAATGCATAATTATATGCTTTTAATTTTTTAAATCTTCTCATTAAGAATCGTATTTTAAGGCAGAAAATATAAAAGCCATTTCATTTGTAATAACAGCAGTTTTCCAATGGACATAGAAACAAAACTAGAGCAAGTTAAGGAACGGTTTGAAGAAGTGACGACAGCGATGAGCGATCCGGCTGTTTTTGATGATCCCGACCGGTATACCGAATTAACCAAAGAACACAGCGATCTCAAAGAGCTGGTTGATTTATACGAAGAATGGAAGGATGCCCAAAAACAGCTTGAAGGTAATAAAGAGCTTATCGAGGAGGGAGATGATCCTGAAATTACAGAAATGGCAAAAGAAGAAAATATTGAGCTGGAATCGCAGCTTGAGAAGCTTGAAGAGGATATAAAATTTAAACTTATTCCCAAAGATCCCGACGACTCTAAAAATGTAATTGTAGAACTTCGAGCTGGAACGGGTGGGGATGAGGCTGCCATCTTTGCGGGCGATCTTTTTGATATGTATCGTCGCTATGCGGATAAAATGGGCTGGAAGCTGAATGTCCTAAGTCTTAATGAATCTGAAAAAGGCGGATATAAGGAAATTACTTTTGGATTGGAGGGCAAAGAAGTTTACGGTAAGATGAAGTATGAAAGTGGGGTTCACCGCGTACAGCGTGTGCCACAGACCGAAACCCAGGGGCGGGTGCACACTTCTGCGGCGACTGTAGCCGTATTACCTGAGGCCGAGGAGGTAGATATCGAAATTAATACTGCAGATCTACGCATTGATACCTTCCGGGCAAGTGGAGCCGGTGGACAACATGTAAATAAGACGGATTCTGCAATTCGAATAACGCATGAGCCTTCAGGGGTGGTCGTCGAATGTCAACAAGAGCGTTCGCAGCATCAAAACAAAGATAAGGCTATGAAAATGTTGCGCTCAAAGTTATATGAAATGGAAGAAGAGAAGCTTCGAAAAGAACGAGCTGAAGAGCGTAAGAGTCAGGTTTCAACCGGAGATCGCAGTGCCAAAATCCGTACGTATAACTTTCCTCAAAGTAGATTGACGGATCACCGGATTAATCTAACCCTTTATAATTTGGAGGATATTATGAAAGGAGATATTGAAGAGGTAATTGAGGCACTCCGCGTACAAGATAACCTGGATAAGTTGAATGCCGTGATGGAAGAATAGCATTACCGGTTATCGAGAAATTATATCCCAATAACCGGTAATGAGTGAGTCTATCATACTTTGGGACCTGCATGAACCAATTTCTGGCTTTCCGGTCTTTCGAACTTTTTGAAGTTTTCGGCAAACATAGAAGCCAGTTTATCAGCTTTTTTGTCATAGGCCTCTTTATCATCCCAGGTGTTTCGCGGGAACAAAATTTCGCTGGGAACATTGGATACATTCTTCGGAATAGCTAATCCAAATGCAGGTTCAGTCTCGAACGTTGCTTTATCGATATTTCCTTTTAAAACTTCACTTAACATTTGACGGGTGTGACTCAATTTCATACGGTGGCCTTTGCCATAAGGACCGCCTGTCCAGCCGGTATTTAAGAGCCAGACAGTGGCATTGTGTTTCCTTATTTTATCAGCCAGCAGTTCGGCATAGACCGTCGGATGTAGAGGCATAAATGGAGCACCGAAACAGGCAGAAAATGTCGCTTGTGGCTCGGTGACACCTTGTTCGGTGCCGGCGACTTTAGCAGTATATCCACTGATAAAATGATACATGGCCTGTTCAGGAGTCAGTTTCGAAATTGGAGGAAGAACTCCAAAAGCATCACAGGTCAGGAAGATGATATTATTCGGATGATTCCCCCTTCCGTGTTCGCTTGCATTGGGAATATATTCAATCGGATAGGAGCACCGGGTGTTTTGGGTAAAACTGGTATCGTCGAAATCGGGCTCCCGGTTACCATAAAGGGCTACATTCTCCAGGATGGTCCCCGGCATTTTAGTAGTTGCGTAAATAAGCGGTTCTCCCTCTTCAGAGAGGTTGATAGTCTTGGCATAACAACCACCTTCGATATTGAATACGCCGTCTTCGCTCCAGCCGTGTTCATCGTCTCCAATTAAAATCCGGTTCTGGTCAGAAGAAAGGGTCGTCTTACCCGTGCCAGACAATCCGAAGAAGATGGCTGTATCACCGTCCTCGCTCATATTAGCGGAACAATGCATGGCCATAACCTCTTGTTTTGGCAACAGGTAATTCATCACAGAAAAGATACCTTTCTTTACTTCACCGGAATAAAGGGTACCACCAATAAGGATAATTTTTTTGTCAAAATTGACAAAAATGAACGCCTCACTTCGGGTGCCGTCCTTGTCCGGATCAGCTTTAAAATTTGGCGCTGCCAAAACGGTGAATTCAGGCTCATGTTTTTCAAGCTGATCCTCTGTCGGGCGAATAAACATATTATGCGCGAATAAAGCATGATAAGCGGCTTCACTTACGATGCGTACATTCAGCTGATATTTTTCATCGGCTCCTGCATAACAATCTTTAACGTAAAGTTTTTTATCGCTAAGATAGTTGGTCACCTTCTCAAAAAGGTGATCAAAAACTTCTTCATCTATAGGCTGGTTAATATTTCCCCAGTCGATATCATCGTGAATGGAAGGGGAGTCTACAAAAAACTTATCTCTGGGAGTACGGCCGGTATAGTTACCCGTTAATACTCGGAGTGCATATTCCTTTGTGAGAATGGCCTCTCCATTATTTATGGCTTCTTCGTAAAGTTCCGGGGGGGTAAGATTCCAAATGATATTTTCGTTGTCTTGCAGCCCCAAATACTCAAGTCCTACATAACTGTGGATATGTGATTTCTTATTCATCAGCACGTTAGTTTAGTTTTTGATGAGTAATTATGAATAATAAATCCATGCGAAAATAGGGGATGAAAAATCCTCTCTTCTTTTTGTTTATAAGATAAGTATTATTTCGTGAAAGTGTGTTATTAGATAGGGCAATATATAATATTATGAAGTGTTTGACGTATTTAAGCGTCTATATATTAAGATAATTAGATATTATATCTTTTATCTTAAATTATCTAGGAATATAGGAAGTACTCAAAATAAAGAAAGGAGGCACGTTCTAGCCTTTTATAACCTCATTCATCCTGATTTTTTTAGAGGTAAAGATAGACGGCGGTTTATATTGAAGTTATATTTAATTGGTAGTAAAATTAAGGCTTTCTAAGAGGGAGTCGGCCTTGTGAGTAAAGCGAAATTTTTCTCCTTTTTTTTCAGAGATAATGGAACGCGCTTTTATCAAAACAGGCATTGCTTTTTCTTTTTGATCATTGTCATAATAGCCTTTTCCGAGATAATACAGGCTTTTACCATATAAGTAGGAGGTCGTATCTGATCGAGACTGGTAAATAGCTACTGATTTATTCAAGAGTTCGATTGCTTGCTGAATATGTCGTTGTATTAATGCTAATGAACCCTTTTGCTCTAGCAGTTCCGCCAACATTGGACTTTTGCTACCCTGTGATTTCCTAAAAATTGTAATAGATTTATTATAATAGTCAAGAGCCTTATCGGATTCCCCCCGTTTTCTATAAAGCTTCGCCAACGAGTTATCTATATAGCCACTGTAGAGATGATTGTAACCCAGACTTGTACCAATAATTTTGTTTGCTTTGAACAAGGTTTTCTCTGCTTGTTGATATTTTCCCATATCGGTCAATAAACCGGCATAATTACGCAGGCCTAAAGCATACCGATAATAATGAGCCCCATTTTTTTCTTTAAGAATGCGATTGGATTTGAGAAAGTATCGTTGTGATTCTTCGAATTTTTTTAGCTTTTGAGCACACAATCCCAAACCACTTAATGTAGATGCCACTAAGGGATGATCAGGACCATATGCTTTTTTTCGGATGGTGTATGCTTTCTTATATAACTGATATGCACGTTTGTAGTGATTTTCATGTAAATATAAGGATGCGATATTATGATAACTCAGTCCCAGTTCTGGATTATCCTGCCCATAGATCTTCTGCTTTAACTGCAAAGAATGCTCATAATTATCAAAGGCAGGCTTGTAGTCACCCAGACCAGCATAGGCAATTCCTCTGTTATTATAAAAATACGAAAGATATAAAATATGATCCTCGGTAATCGTAGATATCTTTTTTTCTATGGTATCAAGTATATCTAATGCTTTCCGATAGCTACCGTTTTGGTTATAGAAATCAGCCAAATTTAATTTATTGACGATGTAAGAGTCGGAACCAGTCAAGTTGGTTGCCTTAAACAAAGAATCTGCCATTAAGAAGTATTGTTCCCCTTTTTTCATATTTCCGGAATTGATATTCCAGGAAGCATATGAGGAGATAACATCAATCGTTTTGGGCGTTTGTTTCTGAACGGAATCCAATACCATCGGCATGGCTTTCTTGAGCGCATTTCCACTTTTCTTAATTTCTCCCAAGTTTGACTGAATTTCTCCGATCATTCCTAGTATGGTGGCTTTATTAGCCGACGACAATGTTTGGGTTTGAAGTTTTTCGTATGCACGGGTCATCGCTTCACTTACTGTTATCTTTTTCCCGAGACTTTGTCTAGGATTATGATTTCTAAAAAGTGATATCATAAAGTCCGTTACTTGTTCAGCCCGGGTTGCTTCCAATTGTGCTTTATTCCGTTCTTCTGTGATATGTTTCGTATAAAACACAGCAAAACTTAAGCTTAACAACAGGATAATTGTTAAAACTCCTAAAGATAATTGATGACGTTTTACAAATTTCAGAGAACGATAACGCCATGATTTTTTTCTTGCCATAACCGGCAATTCCTGTTCATAATTATTCAAATCCTCGAGAAACTCATTAGCCACCTGATACCTGCGATCGGGTTCCTTGCGGACCGCCTTGAGTGCAATAGCATCCAGATCTCCACGCAGTAGCTTTGCGTTTATTCCCGCGGATCCAGGATTTTTTTGACTGGGCGGGGCGGAATGTTCATTAATAATATGTTGCTCGAGCTCATATTGGGATAACTGTTCATGATCAAACGGTAAGTGGCCACAAAGCAATTGGTAAAAGATGAGTCCCAGCGCGTACAGGTCGGTGGCGGTGGTGATGGGCTGCTGTTTGATTTGCTCCGGGGCCGCATACTTGGGGGTCAGCAGCCGGCCCCGGGTCTGGGTAAGGGATGCCGGCTCGCTGGAATCCTCAAGCAGCTTAGAGATGCCGAAATCCAAAATTTTGACCTGTCCGTCCGGGGTCACCAGAATGTTACCGGGCTTCAGATCCCGGTGAATAACCATATTCTGGTGGGCATGCCGGACCGCCTCCAGGACCTGTTTAAACAAACCGATGCGTCCGTTCAGGGACACCTTGTGCTGGGAGCAGTATTGATCAATGGGAATGCCGTCGATATATTCCATGATCAGGTAAGGGGAGCCGTTTTCGGTGATGCCCCCATCAAAGAGTTTGGCAATGCCGGGGTGATTCAGCGAAGCCAGGATATTGCGTTCCTGCTCAAAACGACGGATATTTTCCCGGGTGGCCTGGCTCTCCCGGATGATTTTAATAGCGACCTGGTGCTCAAAGATCCCATCGGACCGCTTGGCCAGGAACACCGTGCCCATACCGCCGCGGCCCAGTTCTTCGGTAATCCGGTAAGCCCCTATGCGTTGGCCGATGACCGAGGCCTCTTCGGGAAAGGCGGGATCCTCAAATATATCGTCATAAAGAGCAGCCCGGTAGTCATCGGGATTCTCAAGCCACCCTTCAGATGCAATAATGGATTCCAGCAGCAGCGTTACCTCCGACTTTAAGGCTTCATCGCCTTTGCATTGTTGGGCAATATAAACGTATCGCTTCGATTCGGGCAGTCTAAGCGCCTCATCTATAATTTTCTCAATTTTATTCCAGTCTTTTTTTTCCATCCTCAGATAACTTTTATCTATCCGTTATAGAATTGGTCTATAATGGTCCTTACCATTTATTATCAAATACGTAATCTAAAGAGATAAGAGGTCAAATTACCCGATTTCGTAGCGGCCCTTAAGTTCTTTATGGAGCCATCCCCGAGCCTTAAGCCAATCTCTTTTAACGGTACTTTTGGAAATATTCAAAGCCTGTGCTGTTTCTTCAATGGTCAATTCCCCAAAAAACCGCATTTCGATGACCTTACTCAAACGTTCATTTAGTTTTTCCAAACGCTCGAGTGCATGATGAATATTTATCAGCTCCTGGGCCTTTTGATTATGTCCCTCAAAAATTCCATCGATATACGTTAAATCCTTTTTATTTCCCCCCCGTTTTTCGGCGGTCTTTTTGCGTGCATAATCGATCAGTATCTGTCGCATGCAACGAGATGCGATAGCTAGAAAATGATTTCGATCAGTAGCATCGAGGCTCGTTTGATCGATCATTTTAAGATAGGTTTCGTGGACAAGTTCGGTCCGTGATAAGGTATGATCTTTCGATTGCCTGCTCATATGAGCATAAGCGAGCTGTCGAAGCTCATCGTAAACAAGAGGATAAATCTTATCATAAATTCCCTCTTCCCCCTTTTTTAGTCGTTTCAATAATTGTGTAACGTTTGTCTTTCTCCCCATTGAACCCCACCTATTTTTAATAAAAACCCTAGTTTAGCTGTAGGGAAATATACTACAATTTCTCAAAAAATATAGTGGCTTTTTAATCATCCTGAGATTATCGCTTTTTGCCATTAATTAATGGATCACAATCTCCCGAAAACAGGACTTTTGTTTTTAAATGACCCAATCGAAGAAACAAATTCGTAGTTAAAAGAAACCGTAATTTGTATCTCGTGTTCATCATGAAAATAAAACTTCTATATACAGCTCTGTTCATCCCCTTTAATTCTTTAAGCCCAGCCTGGCTTTTCAAGCACCTCGTAACAAACCCCGTTTATGGTGGGTATTTGGGCTGTTCTTGGTGGAAGTTATGCCATTAAAAAATACGCAAACGTGATAAATAATAATTTTTGCTTGATTTATCTCTTCAAAAATTTGATAAACTGGAATTCAGGATTATGAAGTCAACAAATATTAGTCTAAAATATAAGTTAAGAGAATTGGCAAAATTCATTGCCGTTCTTTCTGTTTTACTTGCATTGATAACAGTTAAGGCTTTGGCGCAATTAAATCCTCGCTGGGGCTGGATAAGTGGAACAAGCAAAAGAAACCAAACCACTGTTTATAATACAAAGGGGGTAGCTTATACTAATAGATACCCGGGTTCAAGGTACAAAAGTGTAACTTGGACCGGATCAGATGATAAATTATGGTTGTTTGGTGGCGGCGGCTGGGAAGATTTGAATGGTTCTCTAGTCGATGGCACTTTCAATGATATATGGTATTATGATCCTTCAAATAACAAGTGGACGTGGGTTCGGGGTGGCCAAGAAGAATTCGGAATTTATGGCACTAAAGGGGTTGCGTCAGTCTCAAATACTCCGGGATCCAGAAGCAATGCATCAAGCTGGGTCGATTCAAAAGGAAAGATCTGGATTTTCGGAGGAACTGGTCTTGGTAAAAAGAACTATGGCTATGGTACCATGAATGATCTTTGGACTTATGAGCCATCAACCAATGAATGGACATGGGTCAATGGTTCAGATACAACATATCAAGCAGGAGTTTATGGCTCTCAGGGAGTTGCAGCCACCACTAACCACCCTGGGGCTAGACAAGGAGCTGCAAGCTGGATTGGACCAAATGGAAAACTTTGGTTATTTGGTGGGACTAGTTTAAAAAAGCAGGGAATGGGATATATAACAATATCATTTAACGATCTTTGGAGTTATGATCCTACATCAGGTTTGTGGACTTGGGAAGGGGGATCAAAATCAACAGATCAACCAGGAATTTATGGTACAAAAAGTTCCCCGTCATCTACAAATATTCCCGGTGCTCGTTCTGATGCAGTAACCTGGGTAGGTCCTAATAAAAATTTTTGGTTGTTTGGGGGGAGTGGGTATGACATAAATGGAAATGTCGGATTATTGAATGACCTCTGGAGTTTTAACCCGTTAACCGGGAAGTGGACTTGGCAAGGCGGAAGTCAAACATATGATCAATCTGGAACCTATGGTATTAAGGGTACAGCTTCCAATTCAAATATTCCGGGAGCTCGTTCTGGGGCAGTGAGCTGGGTTGAACCGGATGGTAAGTTGAAGCTGTATGGAGGACGTGGTTACGATGCAACAGGTAATCAAGGTTCGTTGAGCGATTTGTGGAGCTTTGATACGCAAAGTGGTAAATGGATCTGGCAAATGGGCTCAGATACATATAATATTACTGCACATTATGGTACTAAAGGCAAATTATCTGCGACCAATACCCCGGGTGGAAAAAGTGACGCTGTTAATTGGGTTGACAAAAACGGCTGTCTCTGGCTCTTCGCTGGTGGTCTTCCCTCTGCGCTTTACTGGTACAACGATTTGTGGTTTCTTGGTAGTGATCCCGGGACACTATCACTTGATGGAGCTCTTAACTATGCCAAAATTGTCGATGCTGATGAATTGGACGTGTCTTCTTCTATGACGTTGGAAATGTGGGTAAAGTTTAACAATGTAAATCGTAGTGTACCCACTCAAAATTATATGGCATTAGCCATGAAAGGAGATTATAATGGTGCTTATGGGTTAATGCTTAATACCGGTAGCTCTAACAAAACACTTACCTTCTATCACAATGGGGCTAGTACGCCATCCACCAGTTATAATTGGACTGGGATACAAAAAGGAACTTGGTATCATATAGCTGTAAGTTATAATGATACTACTGCCAAAATTTATATTGATGGAGCCATGAAAGCTTCATCAAGCGTAAATGGATTGA
>Ga0102962_1000099_pt1 | contig 53323 bp, 54 predicted proteins | sample SalPonF2_C_D2_MG_FD_84519 | JGI IMG/M metagenome (GOLD analysis project Ga0102962, IMG submission 84519) | Salt pond soil microbial communities from South San Francisco under conditions of wetland restoration - Salt Pond MetaG SF2_C_D2_MG ...
AACGTAGTCCGCGCCCGCGCCGAGCGCGCGCTCGGCATGTGCCAATGAGGCGTAGCAGGAGACGCCGACGATTGCGTCTTTCCCCAGGCGCTGACGGGCTTCCCCGGCGCTGGCGTCGTCCGCGCCCACATGTACGCCATCGGCACCCGACCTCGCAGCGAGCTCGACGTCATCGTTGATGATCAAGGGCACTCGGGCGGTCCGGCAGATCCGTGCCAAGTCGGCGGCTTGGCGCTCCCGGCGCCTGTGGTGGCGGCTCTTGTCCCGGAATTGCACCACGCGCGCGCCGCCTTCGATGGCTTGCTGGACGGCAAGCCGCAAGGCCGCATCGTCGTCCAGGAGCCGTTCGTCGGTGATGACGTAGAGGCCGCTTCGCGGGAATGGCGTGTGTTTCATGGCGCGTGCAACGGTAGCCGTACGCGCGCATTGTAGCATCCACGCCGCGGCGTCCGTGGACCGTGGCGCAATCCGAAAAACAAGACCTTATGCACAGCGCAACCCGCGCCCGCCGGTTACTGCACAGAAAGCCTGGAAAGCTTCTCATATTTTTTATAACATTCTGATTTAAAAATAAAATGACAATTTGGTTACAAAATATCCTAGGGTTGAGAAAGCCAGTACACACGCCGATTTGGCCGCTCCGCTACAAGCCTTTCCACACAGTTATCCACAACGATTGTGGGCAGTCCGCTTTTTTCTAATCGACGGGCGCTGTTAGAGCGCAAACTTAATGTACTGCGGTCGCCGCGTGCGGTGGCAGCACTTGCGGGTTGCCCGCAACCATGGCTAGACTCACCAGACGTTGCGCCAGAGGAAAGGAAAAAACGCGCAACGTAGCGCCTCAATGGGGGAGGTAGCACCGTGACATCAAGCACATTCGGAATAACCGGGTTCTTGCGGGTCAACGCGCTTGCGGATCGCGGCGGGTAGCCGCGTCTGCCCGCGAACTGCGGCGGTGCTTCGTGCGCCTGTAATCAATCGCTGTGGTTTTGCCTTAGTCAAAGTCGCTGGTTTTTCTGACGGCGTTCTGCGGCCGTTCGGGCAGGTTGTTTTGCACAGCGGCATAGCCGGCGCAGCGTCGGCCCGTCAGCGTCTTGCGGCGTCGACTGTACCTTCCTAACCTGTTTACCCGGAACAGGAAATTCTTGCGGTGCCCGGTCCCGTCTCGACCGGGGCGTGGATCAGCCCCTATCATGCTCCACAGAGTTATCCACAGCGTTGGAACGACCAGGGCTCATGGTCAATCGCCGGAGCCTCGTTGTCTTTGCAGCGTTGATCATGCGGCGTGTCATGCCGTCACGGATGGCGGGACCGGTGGGTGCGCGGCGCTCTGCGCGGTCCTGTCGGGGTGCCGCCGGGACGCATTCGGAGGTGCTGCGCCGCTGCCGCCGGGAGAGCGCGATGTCCAATGAGACTTTGCAATTATCGCCGGATCTGTACCGTTATCTGCTACGGGTCTCCCTGCGTGAGCCACCCCTGTTGGAGCGTCTGCGCAAGGAGACCGCGCAGTTGGCCCACGCGGGTATGCAGATCGCCCCTGAGCAGGGGCAGTTTATGGCGTTGCTGGTGCGCCTCACCCACGCGCGCCGTTGCATCGAGGTCGGCGTTTTTACGGGTTACAGCAGCCTATCCTGCGCACTGGCCATGCCCGCTGACGGCGAGTTGCTGGCCTGCGACCGCAGCGAAGAATGGACCCGCGTGGCCAGGCGCTATTGGCGCCAGGCGGGCGTGGACGGACGCATCCGCCTGCGCGTGGCACCCGCCCTGGAGACACTGGATGCCGAGCTCGACGCCGGCCGCGCAGGAACCTATGACTTCGCTTTCATTGATGCCGACAAGGCCAATTACGCCAACTACTACGAGCGTTGCCTGAGACTGTTGCGCGCCGGCGGGCTGATCGCGGTCGACAATGTGCTCTGGGGCGGCAGCGTGGTCGATGCCGGCGACCAACGCGAGGACACGCGTGCCATCCGCGGGTTCAATGAGCGCCTGCACAGCGACGATCGCATCGACCTTAGCCTGGTTCCGATCGGTGACGGGCTGAGCTTGTGCCGCAAGCGTGGCTGAGGCGCCGCGCGCTCATGCCTCGCGCCGTCCCCGTCGCTGCGCACCCAGGCCCAGGTTGCGCCAGATGCTGGTGGTGGGTTCGGCGCGGTTGAGCGTGTAGAAGTGCAGCCCCGGCGCACCGCCGTCGAGTAGCCGCTCGCACAGCCGCGTTACCACGTCGATGCCAAAAGCGTGCAGCGAGGCGTCGTCGCCTTGGTAGGCCTCCAGGCGCTTGCGGATCCAGCGCGGGATCTCGGCGCCGCAGGCATCCGAGAAGCGCGCCAGCTGCGGGTAGTTCACGATCGGCATGATGCCGGGCACGACGGGCACCTGCAGCGAGCGGGCCTCGCAGCGTTCTATGAAGCGGAAGTACGCGTCGGCGTTAAAAAAGTATTGTGTCATCGCGGCATCGGCGCCAGCCTCGACCTTGCGCTTGAAATTGTCGAGATCGGCGTCCGGAGACGGCGCCTGCGGGTGGTATTCCGGATAGGCTGCCACCTCGATGTGGAAGTGTGAGCCCGTTTCCTCGCGAATGAACGCCACCAGTTCGTTGGCGTAGCGCAGCTCGCCCGCTTCGGTGCGGCCCGGCGGCAGGTCGCCTCTGAGCGCGACGATGTCGTGCACGCCGGCGTCGATGTAGGTGCGCAACAACCGGCGCATGCTCTGGCGCGTGGAGCTGATGCAGGAAACGTGCGGCACGCCCTTCAGGCCGGTGTCGCGGTGGATGGCGACGACCGTCTCCAGGGTGCCCGTCTGCGTTGAGCCGCCGGCACCGAATGTGACCGAGAAGAAATCCGGCGCGAGGCGGGCCAGCCCGGCGCGGGCCCGCTTGAGCGCGGCCTCGCCTTTGGCCGTGCGCGGCGGGTAGAACTCAAAGCTGAAGGTACGCGGAAACTGACGCTGGGTGTCCATCGCAACTCCAGGCGTCGGGGCGGGCCGTCGCCGGCCGCCCCGACCGCCGTGATCCGTTAATAACGGTAGTGTTCGGGCTTGAACGGACCGTCCACGGGCACGCCGATGTAGTCGGCCTGCTCCGGCGTCAGGCGCGTGAGGTTGGCTCCGATCTTGCCGAGGTGCAGGCGCGCCACCTCCTCGTCCAGGTGTTTGGGCAGTACGTAGACCTGGAGCTGATAGTCGTCGCGCTTGCCGAACAGCTCCATCTGCGCGAGCACCTGGTTGGTGAAGCTGTTGGACATCACGAAGCTCGGATGCCCGGTGGCGCAGCCCAGATTCACCAGACGTCCTTCGGCCAGCAGGATGATGCGCTTGTTGTCGGGAAAGATGATGTGATCGACCTGCGGCTTGATGTTCTCCCACTGGTACTGGCGCAGGGAAGCGACGTCGATCTCGGAGTCGAAGTGGCCGATGTTGCAGACGATGGCCTGATTCTTCATCGCCGCCATGTGGTCGTGGCCGATGACGTGGTAGTTGCCGGTGGCGGTGACGAAGATATCGGCGAGCGGCGCCGCCTCGTCCATGCTCACCACGCGGAATCCTTCCATCGAGGCCTGCAGGGCGCAGATGGGGTCGACCTCGGTGACCCAGACGGTGGCGCCCAGCGAGCGCAGCGACTGCGCGCAGCCCTTGCCCACGTCGCCGTAGCCGGCGACCAGCGCGATCTTGCCGGCGATCATGACGTCGGTGGCGCGCTTGATGCCGTCCACCAGCGATTCGCGGCAGCCATAGAGGTTGTCGAACTTGGACTTGGTGACGGAATCGTTGACGTTAATGGCGGGGAACGGCAGCTTACCGTCGCGCGCCATCTGGTAGAGCCGGTGCACGCCGGTGGTGGTTTCCTCGGTCACCCCGCGAATGTCGCGCTGGCGCTTGGAGTACCAGGAGGGATCCTGGTCCAGGTGACGGCGGATGGCCGCAAACAACGCCTTTTCCTCTTCGCTGCCCGGGTTGGCGATGGCTTGCGGGTCCTGTTCGGCGCGCGCGCCCAGCGTGATCAGCAGGGTGGCGTCGCCGCCGTCGTCCAGAATCATGTTGGGGCCGAGGCCGTCACCCCAGTCGAACACGCGGTGGGTGTACTCCCAGTACTCGTCCAGGCTTTCGCCCTTGTACGCGAATACCGGGTGTGCGGCGGCGGCGATGGCCGCCGCCGCGTGATCCTGCGTCGAGAAGACATTGCACGAGGCCCAGCGCACTTCGGCCCCCAGCGCCGCCAGCGTCTCGATGAGCACGGCGGTCTGGATGGTCATGTGCAGGCTGCCTGCGATGCGCGCGCCCTTGAGCGGCTGCTGCGTCGCGTATTTCTCGCGCAGCGCGATCAGACCCGGCATCTCCGTCTCTGCAATGGCGATTTCTTTGCGGCCCCAGTCCGCCAGGGCGATGTCCTGGACCACGTAGTCGGTGGGGTCGGCATCGACAACTGCGTTCATATGGCGTTCTCCGTATTCGGGTGAGCGCGGTTCGTCCAGTGCGTGCTCCGCCGCCGCAAGCCTGGCAGGGTGCGGCGCACCCTGTTGCAACGCTCCTCGCGGCGCGGGCGTTCTCGCGTCAGAATGAGAGTGCGTCAGCTATTGGCCGCCGCGCGCAGGCCGGCCGCGTCGGCCAGCATCTCGGCCTTGTCGGTGCGCTCCCACGTGAACTCCGGCTCCTCGCGGCCGAAGTGGCCGTACGCCGAAGTGGCGCGGTAGATGGGGCGCACCAGATCGAGCATGTTGAGCAGGCCGTAGGGCCGCAGGTCGAAGTGCTCGCGTACCAGCTTCTCCAGCCGGCTGTCGGGCACGCGCCCGGTGCCGAACGTGTCCACGCTGATGGAGGTCGGCTCGGCCACGCCGATGGCGTAGGAGACCTGCACCTCGCATTTCTCGGCCAACCCTGCCGCGACGATGTTCTTGGCGACATAGCGGCAGGCGTAAGCTGCGGAGCGGTCGACCTTGGACGGGTCCTTGCCCGAGAAAGCGCCGCCGCCGTGGCGCGCCATGCCCCCATAGGTGTCGACGATGATCTTGCGTCCGGTCAGGCCGCAGTCGCCCACGGGGCCGCCGATGACGAAGCGCCCGGTGGGGTTGATGTAGTAACGCGTCCCGCGATCGAGCCAGTCCTCGGGGAGGACGGGCTTGATAATCTCCTCCATCACCGCCTCGCGGAGCTGTTCCTGGCTGATCTCCGGGCTGTGCTGGGTGGACAGCACCACGGCATCGACACCCACGGGCTTGCCATCCACGTAGCGGAAAGTCACCTGACTCTTGGCGTCGGGCCGCAGCCACGGCAGCCGCCCCGAGCGGCGCACCTCGGACTGGCGTTTGACCAGCCGGTGCGCGTAGGTGATCGGCGCCGGCATCAATACGTCGGTCTCGTTGCTGGCATAGCCGAACATCAGCCCCTGGTCGCCCGCACCCTGATCCTCGGGGGCGCTGCGGTCCACGCCCTGGGCGATATCCGGCGACTGTTTGCCGATGGCGTTGACGACCGCACAGCACTCCCAGTCGAAGCCCATGTGCGCGTCGTAACCGATGTCGCGTATTACCTTGCGCGTGAGATCCTCCAGATCAACCCAGGCGGTGGTGGTGATTTCACCGGCCACGATCACCATGCCCGTCTTGGCCATGGTCTCGCACGCCACGCGCGCCTGCGGATCCTGCGCCACGATGGCATCCAGAACCGCGTCTGAGACCTGGTCGCAGACTTTGTCCGGATGTCCCTCGGAGACGGACTCGGACGTGAACAAGTAGCTGTCGGCCATACCTTACCTCGTGTTGCTCATCGTATTATGCGGATAGGCGGATTGCGGATAGGCGGATTAGTGTAGCGGGTGTGAGCGCGCGTTTCCACTTGCCGGTTCGCCCGCAGTCGTGGAAAATTGCCGGCTTGGCGGGTTTAAGGCGGAGCTGTCTTGCACCGGTTGCGGCGGTCGGCGCACGCGCCGCTCGCGCGCCCGGCACATTGGTGGCCGCAGCGTAAGGGGCGCAGCCGGCATCGGCATTTTGGGCACTATGGGGAGCGGGCGAATATGGCGATCAGGGTCGCAATCAACGGTTACGGGCGCATCGGGCGCAATGTCTTACGGGCTCTTTATGAATCCGGCCGCAACGACGAACTCCGCGTGGTGGCCGTTAATGATCTCGGCGATGCCCACACCAATGCGCACTTGACCCGTTACGACACGGCGCACGGGCGCTTCCCGGGCGAAGTGAGCGTGGAGGAGGGCGACCTGGTGGTGGACGGAGACCGCATCCGCGTGTTCGCCGAGCGCGATCCCGCCAAGCTGCCCTGGGGCGAGATGGGCGTCGATGCGGTGCTCGAGTGCACAGGGTTGTTCGCGAGCAAGGAGAAGGCGTCGGCGCATCTGCAGGGCGGGGCCAAGAAGGTGGTGATCTCAGCGCCGGCCGGCGAGAGCGTGGACGCGACCATCGTCTACGGTGTCAACCACCACACGCTCAAGGCGTCGCACACGGTTATCTCCAACGCCTCCTGCACCACCAACTGCCTGGCACCGCTGGTCAAACCTCTGCACGACGCGCTGGGCGTGGAGCATGGGTTGATGAACACCATCCATGCCTATACCAACGATCAGGTGCTGACCGACGTCTACCATAAAGACCTGCGCCGGGCGCGCTCGGCGACCCAGTCCCAGATACCGACCAAGACCGGGGCAGCCGCGGCCGTCGCGCTGGTCATACCCGAGCTCAAGGGACGCCTGGACGGTTTCGCCGTGCGTGTGCCCACCATCAACGTATCCATGGTGGACCTTACATTCACGGCCGGACGCGAGACTTCGGTCGAGGAGGTGAACGACCTCCTGCAACAGGCCTCGACGCAGGGGCCGCTGGCTGGCGTGCTCGCGTACAATACCGAGCCGCTGGTGTCCGTGGACTTTAATCACAACCCGGCGTCGAGCATCGTGGATGCTACGCTGACGCGTGTGATGGGCCGTCTGGTGAAAGCATGTGCCTGGTACGACAACGAATGGGGCTTTTCCAACCGTATGCTCGACACCACGCTGGCGCTGATGAACGCCAAATAGTCCCATTCCCGACGCGGCTGACGGCGACGCCCATGGGAACGGCATGAGCGCGCGCTTTAACGGTACAGACCGCTACGTCGCCACCGATGATCTGATGATGGCGGTCAACGCCGCGGTGGCGCTGCAGCGGCCGCTGCTGATCAAGGGCGAGCCCGGCACGGGCAAGACGCTGCTGGCCCAGGAGGTGGCGGGCGCGCTCGAGGCGCCCTTTTTCGAGTGGCACATCAAGTCCACCACCAAAGCGCAGCAGGGACTCTACGAGTACGATGCGGTCTCGCGCCTGCGCGACTCCCAACTCGGCGACGCGCGTGTGCACGACATCGCGAACTACATCGTCAGAGGCCCTCTTTGGGAGTGCTTCGAGGCCGAGCGCCGTCCGGTGCTGCTCATCGACGAAATCGACAAGGCCGACATCGAGTTCCCGAACGACCTGCTGCGCGAACTCGACCGCATGGAGTTTTACGTTTACGAAACGCGCCGGACGGTGCGCGCACGCCACCGTCCGGTCATCGTCATCACCAGCAATAACGAAAAAGAGCTGCCGGATGCGTTCCTGCGGCGCTGCTTTTTCCATTACATCGCGTTTCCCGACAAGGAGACGATGGCGCAAATCGTCGATGTGCATTTCCCGGGGCTCAAGCGCACGCTGATTAGAGAGGCGCTGGAGGTCTTTTTCGACCTGCGCGAGGTTCCGGGGCTTAAGAAAAAGCCGTCTACCTCGGAACTGCTGGACTGGCTCAAGCTGCTCATGGCCGAGGACATTCCGCCCGAGGCGCTGCGCCGCGGCGATGCGCGCAAGAGCCTGCCGCCGCTCTACGGCGCCTTGCTCAAGAACGAGCAGGACGTGCACCTGTTCGAGCGTCTACTGTTCATGTCGCGCCGCGGCCGCCAGTAGCCGGCGCATGACGGCGCCGGGCTGTCAAGGCCATGCTGATCGACTTCTTCTTCGAACTGCGACGCGCCGGCCTCAAGGTCACCACGACCGAATTCCTGACGCTGCTGGAGGCGCTGCAGGCGCGCCTGGCCGACTTCAACATGGAGCAGTTCTACTACCTGGCCCGCCTTATCCTGGTCAAGGACGAAACGCAGTACGATCGTTTCGACGTGGTGTTCGCGGCCTATTTCAACGCCGTGGAGTCGGCGCTCGACGTCGCCGCAGGTGAGGTGCCCGAGGCGTGGCTGCGGCGGCAGGCGGAGCTGTTGCTGAGCGAAGAGGAGAGGCGGCGCATCCGTTCGCTGGGTGGCTGGAACGCGCTCATGGAAACGCTCAAGGAAAGGCTCCGCGAGCAGAGCAGCCGTCACCAGGGCGGGAGCAAATGGATTGGCACTGCCGGCACTTCACCGTACGGCGCCTACGGCTACAATCCCGAAGGGGTGCGCATCGGCCAGAGCGAGTCGCGTCACCGCCGGGCGGTCAAAGTCTGGGACCAGCGACAGTTCCGCAATCTGGACGACCGGCGCCAGCTCGGCACGCGCAACATCAAGGTGGCCCTGCGCCGCTTGCGCGAGTTTGCGCGCAGCGGGGCCGCGGAGGTGCTCGACCTCGACGACACCATCCGCTCCACCGCGCGCAACGCCGGGATGTTGGATCTGAAGCTCGTGCCCGAGCGTCATAACGCCGTCAAGGTGCTGCTTTTCCTCGATGCCGGCGGGTCCATGGACGATTACGTGCGCGTTTGCGAGGAGCTGTTTTCGGCGGCGCGCGCCGAATTCAAGCATCTGGAGTATTTTTACTTCCACAACTGCATTTACGAGCGCCTGTGGCAGGACAATGCGCGACGCCGCACGCAGAGCGTGTCCACCTGGGATGTGCTGCATACTTATGGCTCCGATTACCGGGTCATTTTCGTGGGCGATGCCACCATGAGCCCTTACGAAATCACCTATCCCGGGGGCAGCGTGGAGCACTGGAACGAGGAGTCCGGCGCGCAGTGGATGCAACGGCTGCTTGCCGCCTACCCGAAAGCGGTCTGGCTCAATCCCCAGCCCCGGCGGCGCTGGGACAGCACGCCTTCCATACAGCTGCTGCGCGAGATGCTGGGTGAGCGCATGTTTGCGCTTACCCCGGCAGGCCTGGACGCCGGGATTCGGGCCTTGTCGCGGTGAGGGCGTGAGCCGGCGCCGGCTGCACGTCCTGTTGCTGACGGCGCTGGCCGGCACCGGCGCCGTGCTCCTCGTTGTCGCGGCATGCAATGTCTGGGTCATGGTCAGCACCCGACAGCTCATCTATGCCAACGCCTCACGCATACCGCAAAACGCCGTCGGGCTGCTGCTCGGCACCAGTCCGCGCACGCGCGGCGGCGGATTCAATCCCTATTTCCGCAACCGCATGCGCGCCGCGGTCGAGCTCTACCGGGCCGGGCGCATTCGCCACCTGCTGGTCAGCGGCGCCAATCCCAGCCGCTACTATAACGAGCCCCGGGCCATGTTCGAGGCGTTGGTGGCGCACGGCGTGCCGCCAGCCGCCATTACGCTGGATTTCGCCGGTTTTCGCACGCTCGACTCCGTGGTGCGTGCCAAGCGCGTGTTCGGCCAGACGAGCGTGACCATCATCTCGCAACGCTTTCACGACTACCGCGCTTTGTTCATCGCCCGTCACCGCGGCGTTCAGGCCGTGGCGTTCGCCGCGGGGCCGGTGCGCGCGGACGAAGCGTTCTGGGCGCACGCCCGCGAGGTGTTCGCGCGCGTGCGCGCTGTGCTGGATCTGTTTGTATTGCACGCGCAGCCGCGCTTTTTGGGAGACCCGGTCGACATTTCGCTGGCGCCGGCGCCGCTCAATCCCGATCGGCCGGCGCCGGCCCCGTGACTCTGCGCGGAGCGGCTACCGAGAGGTACGGCTGCACCCCGTGCGCGCCCGGTGGCGCCATCCGTGTCCTGTGCCCGCCGGGGTTTGGCACGCAACTGCTTGAAACGGCCGGAGGATGAAGGCGATCGCCCGTATACGCTAACAGTGTCCGTGCAATGCGCCGATGTTTAACCTACACTTGAGCGCCAAAATCCGGTCTCTGTCTGAGGCCGCAGGCAGGAGGTAGCGCCAACCGATGTCGTCCAGCGAGCCGTTGCGCCGCGCGGTGGAATTCAAGGGTCGGATGATGACGTTGACGGTGTTGCGCGTGGGCAGCACCGACCTGGATCAGGTGGATCGCGAGGTATCGGCACAGCTTGAGCGCATGCCCGGATTCTTTCAGAACATGCCAGTGCTGATCGAGACGGGTGAGGAGGCGCTGGACCTCGGCGGGTTGAGCGCATTGCTGCGCCGGCACGGCCTGGTCCCGGTGGCCCTGTACGAACCGCCCGCCACGCTGGCCGCGCGTGCCGAGGCGGCGGGGCTCGGCATCATCAGCGGTGGCGCCGGAGCGCGCGATCTGCCGGAGCGCGAGCGCCCTGCCCCCCGCCCGCGCGAGACCTACCAGCCCACCAAGACCTTGATCCAGCCGGTTCGCTCGGGCCAGCAGATCTACGCCCGCGGCGGGGATTTGATCGTGCTTAACTCGGTCAGCCCGGGGGCGGAAGTGCTGGCCGACGGCTGCATCCATATTTACGGGGCGTTGCGCGGGCGCGCCCTGGCGGGTGCCAAGGGGGATGAAAATGCGCGCGTGTTCTGCCGGTCGCTGGAGGCGGAGCTGATCGCCGTGGCCGGGCGTTACCGCATCTCCGAAGACATTGACGAGCGCTTCCGGCGCCAGGCTGTGCAGGTCTGGCTGGACGGGGAATCGCTGATCATATCGACGCTCGAGTGAGGGCGCGTGCGGGCAAACTGCGAGGGGTACCACAGGTGGCAAGAATCATCGTTGTGACTTCCGGCAAAGGCGGTGTGGGCAAGACGACCACCAGCGCTTCCTTCGCCAGCGGACTGGCGCTGAAGGGCCACAAGACGGTGGTAATCGATTTTGACGTGGGGCTGCGCAACCTGGACCTGATCATGGGCTGCGAGCGCCGCGTGGTGTTCGATTTCGTCAACGTCATCAACGGCGAAGCCAATCTCCGCCAGGCGCTGATCAAGGACAAGCGCGTCGAGAATCTGTCCATTCTGGCGGCCTCTCAGACGCGCGACAAAGAGGCGCTGACAGAGGAGGGGGTGAAGCGCGTCCTCGACGAGCTCGCCGCCGACTATGACTATATCGTCTGCGATTCCCCGGCCGGCATCGAGCGCGGCGCGCTCATGGCCATGCGCTTCGCCGACGATGCCCTGATCGTGACCAATCCGGAAGTTTCCTCGGTGCGCGATTCGGATCGCGTGCTGGGCATCCTGGCGAGCCGCACGCGCCGCGCGGAGAGCGGCGAAGAGCCGGTGCGCGAGCACTTGGTGGTGACACGCTATGCGCCCGGCCGGGTTCACCAGGGCGAGATGCTTTCGCTGGAAGACGTGGCCGAAATCCTGGCCATCCCGCTGCTCGGCGCGGTGCCGGAGTCGGAGACGGTGCTGCAGTCCTCCAACGCCGGCGTGCCGGTGGTGCTCGAGCGCGACAGCGAGGCGGGCGCGGCCTACGCCGACATGGTGGGGCGCTATCTCGGCGAGGAACTGCCGCACCGCTTTATCGATTACCAGAAGAAAGGCTTTTTCAGCCGCTTGTTTGGAGGCTAGGCGCATGGGCTGGCTGAATATTTTCCGCTCCAACAGCAAGTCGTCCGCGTCCGTCGCCAAAGAGCGCCTGCAGGTGATCGTGGCGCACCAGCGGGGCAGCCGCGCCGGCGCTGACCTGGAGTACCTGCCCAGCTTGCAGCGTGACCTGCTGGAGGTTATCCGCCGCTACGTCAAGGTCAACGATGACGCGGTCAAGCTGGAGGTGGAGCGCGACGGCGACATGGAGGTGCTCGAGCTCAACATCACGCTGCCCGACCGCAGCAGCCGGGCCCAGCACGCCAGCTAAAGGGTTTGCCGGCGCCAGCCGAGCGCTGAGCCCCGCCGGTTACTCCGGGCTGCCGGACTTGAGGTCTTTGCGCAGGATCTTGCCGACCTGGGACTTGGGCAGGGCGGTGCGGAACTCGATCTGCTTGGGACACTTGTAGGCGGCCAGGTTGTCCCGGCAATAGGCGAGGATGTCCTCGGCGGTCACGGAGTCGTCGCGCCGCACCACGACCAGCTTCACGGCCTCGCCTGACTTTTCGTCGGGCATGCCCACACAGGCCGCTTCCACCACGCCGGAACAGGTAGCCACCACGTCTTCCACCTCGTTGGGATAGACGTTGAAGCCCGACACCAGAATCATGTCCTTCTTGCGGTCCACGATGTAGAAGTAACCGTTGTCATCCATATACGCGATGTCGCCGGTGCGCACGAAGCCGTCCGTCGTGAACGCGGCTCGCGGGTCGCCGGGATTGTTCCAGTATCCGCTCATCACCTGCGGGCCGCGTATGCACAGCTCGCCGCGCTCGCCGGGCGCCAGTTCCCTGTCGTCGTCATCGACGATCTTGCAGTCCGTGGACGGCAGCGGCAGGCCCACGGATCCGTTGTAGTCGGCCAGATCCAGGGGGTTGATGCAGGCGGCCGGCGCGGTTTCGGTCAGCCCGTAGGCTTCCACGATGGGTTTGCCGGTCGTCTGCTTCCAGCGCTGGGCCACCGCGCGCTGCACCGCCATGCCCCCGCCCAGCGTGACCTTAAGTCGGGAGAAGTCGACATCGGCGAAGCCGGGTGTATTGAGCAGGCCGTTGAACAGCGTGTTCACCCCCGTGATCACGCTGAACGGCTGTCTCTTCAACTCCCGGACCAGGCCGGGCAGGTCGCGCGGGTTGGTGATCAGCACGTTGCGCCCGCCGATTTTGACAAACACCAGGCAGTTGGCGGTGAGCGCGAACACGTGGTAGAGGGGCAGGGCGGTGACCACGGTCTCCTTGCCCTCTTCAAGCCAGGGCTTGAGCCAGGCGGCCGCCTGCTGCAGGTTGGCCACGAGGTTGCCGTGCGTGAGCGTGGCCCCTTTGGGCCGGCCGGTGGTGCCGCCCGTATACTGCAGGAAGGCGATGTCATCGTGGCCGAGGCGGACATCGGGGCATTGATGTTGGCCGCCCCGGGCCAGTGCGGTCGGCAACGGGATGGCGCCGGGCAGGCTGAAGCGCGGCACCAGCCTCTTGACGTGCTTGACGGCGAAGTTGAGCAGCAAGCGGCGCGGCCACGGGAGCAGGTCCCCCAGGCGGGTGGTGACCACCGCTTCCACGGGGGCTTCGCGCAAGGCTCTTTGCAGGGTGTGCGCGCAGTTCTCGACCACCAGGATGCCGCGTGCGCCCGAATCGTTGAGCTGGTGCGCCAGCTCGCGCGCGGAGTAAAGCGGGTTGACGTTGACCGCCACCAGACCGGCGCGCAGGACGCCGAACAGGGCCACCGGATACTGCAGCAGGTTGGGCAGCATGAGCGCGAAGCGCTCGCCTTTGCGAAAGCCGAGCACCTGCTGCAGATAGGCCGCGAACCGGCGGGACAAGCGGTCGACCTCGCCGTAAGTGAGGCTGTGTCCGAAATTCACGTAGGCGACCTGCCCGCGGTAGCGCTTCACCCCCGCATCCAGCACGTCGACCACCGAGGCGAACTCGTCCAGGTCGATCTGCGCCGGGATGCCGTGCGGATAGTGATCGAGCCAGATCCGTTCCAAAGCGCTTCCCTCGTCGGTTGCCGTTGTCTGCCGGGTCCCCGCGCGGCGGCGATGGGGCCCCGCCTCACTCACGCCGTCCGTCGTGCTGGCGCTCCGGGTGCACCAATGCGGGACGCGGGCCCGGCCTCTCGTCTGCGGGGTGCGCGTGCGGTGCGCGCACCAGGTCCTTGATGGTCATTCCGTCCAGCGCCTGCTCCGTGGCTTCGGCGATGCTCTCGAATACGTCCTGTACCGTGGTGAACGGCGGCTCCGCCGGCACTTTCGGCTCCAGCATGGCGTCGCCGCGGCGCACGGCATGCAGCAGGTCCAGCACCGTGATGGTGTCGAGCTCGCGCGCCGGCAGCAGGCGGAAAGGGTAGGGCCCGATCTTGACCAGCAGGCGATGGGCTACCAGACGGTCGGCGATCTGGAACAGCAATTCCGGCATCACGCGCAGCTCCGCTGCCAGCGCCTCCTCGGTCCACGGGTCCGCGTCCCGCATGTGCCGCTCGCCTACCAGGCACAACACCAGCAGCGCCAGGCGCTCCTGCAGGCCGGCGCTCGGCCTCGGGTCGACGTCCACTCGCCGCAGATACTCCGGGCGCTGGCGGTAAAACGCGATCTGGGCGCCCACCAGCAGGATCACCCAGCCGACGTAGATCCACAGCAGTAAGAGGATAACGATGGCAAAACCGGAGTAGATGGCGCTGTAGCTGCCGGACGAGACCACGAACACGGCGAAGATGCGGCTCGCGGTCAGCCACGCGACGCCGGCGACCACGCCGCCGGTGAGCGCCGGGCCGAGACGCACGCTGGTGTTGGGCAGGAAAATGTAAATGAACGTAAAGGCGGCGGCGATCAATACGTAAGGGGCGATCCAGCCCATCGCGTAGACCAGGAAGCCGAACGGCTCGACCGCCGTCATGGCCTTGAACGCGTGGGATTCGGTGACGCTGGAGGAAATGCCCATGCCGGTGACGAGCAGCACGGGGCCGATCAGGATTACGCTCAGATAGTCGCTGAAACGCCGATGTAGGGTGCGCGCCCGTGCGATGCGCCAGATGTGGTTCAGGTCCTGCTCGATTTTGTGCAGCAGGGAGATCACGGCGAACAGCAGCAGCGCCAGACCCAGCACGCCGAGCACGCCGATCTTGATGTTCGAGGCCAGCGCAATCACGTGGTCGGCCACTTTGCCGGCGGTCCCGGAGCCGAGCGGCAACAGCAGTTGCACCAGCACCGGGCGAAGCACGTTGTGCACCCCGAACGCCGCCAGCAGCGACACGCTGAAGGCGAGCAGGGGGACGATCGTCAGTAACGTGGTGTAGACCAGGCTCATGGCGCGCAGCGTGAGCTGGCCGTCCAGCAGCCGGCGCATGAGCGCATGCGTCAGGCGTATGGTGCTGAAGGCCGTGCGCTCCAGTGCACCGGCTTGCTCCAGGTCGCGCTCCCAGACCCAGTCCCCGATGCGCCGGGCCCAATCTCGCCACATGCTCCGCCGATCCTCCGCTGATGACATGTCCAGTCTACTCCTGGTGGGCGTGTTTGCCTCGCCCGACCGGGGATTTTGCTTGACGAACGCGACCACGGCCACTATGATGCACTGCACAAAATGGTGCAGTACAGCATTGCGCCTTGCTGGGGCGCACGGGTAGCACGGACACTACAACATCAGGAGTGAACTATGGCGACTCAGGGGCTAGGCATTGATGTGAGGGAGCGCGTCGAAGCTGTTGGGCAGCAGGCCCAAGACGTGATCCAGACCCATTTCAACACCACGCGCCAGATCTACGATGTGTTCTTCAGCAACGCGCAGAAGCTGGCGCAAGTTGAGTACGAGGCTGCGCAGGGATTGTTCGACGCCACCGCTTCGCGCCTGACTGAGGCGCGCTCCGGCGGTGCCGAACAGTTTGCGTTTGCCCCCGCCGAGCTTCTGCCGCTGGGCCGCGAGCACTGGTTCAGCGCGTACGAGGACGCGCGCCAGCAGCTCGTGAAAACGCGCGATGAGCTGATCGAGATCATGCGCCAGCATTACCGCTCGGTCTGGGGCGCTATGAGCGGCGAAACGGGCAGCGCCGGCAAGGCGGCGCCCAAGCGTGCGCAGCCGGCAGCGCGCAAAGCGGCCTCCCAGCCAACTTCGACGCAACGCAAGGACGTTTCTGCGCCGGCGTCGAAGCCGGCGGCCCGCACCCGGCGCAAGACGACCAGTGCGCGCAAGGCGGCGGGCGCCCCGGCGCGGGCCGCTGAGCCCGCAACGCCCGGTGCACAGAACGACGAGGCCAGCACCGGAGAAAGCAGCGCTTCGTAGGCGGTTGACGCGCGCGCACGCCTGCAGCGGCGCCCCGGCTTTTGGCCACGGGCGAAGGGGATTATGGCCCGCCGGGCCCCTTATAAACGGGCTCGGTTATCGCGCGTGCGCCCGGCACGGCGCACGCGTTCTCAGTCCTTTTGCGCGTCGCTCGCCTTACGCCGAGACCCGGAGGCGCTCTTGCGTTGCGTCGAGCCCGTCTGGCGCCGGCCGCCGCCGGTGCTGCCGGCCTGATTGTCGCGCTTGGGTTCGGACGCGGTCGCGCTGTACGCCTCGGCCGCTTCCTGGGCGCGGCTCAGGGCCGCCGTCATGAGGCGTTGCCAGGCATTGGTGCCGCCCAAAGCGGTTTCGCGCAAAAAGGCAGCAGGATCAAACCCTTCGGCGCCTTGCCCGACCTTCTCGCGCACGTAGCGCATCATGTCTTCCTGCAGCCCGCTCACGTCCGGCAGGCCCAGGAAGCGGCGCGCCTCTTCGGGGGTGATGTCGATATCGATCTTGATGTTCACAGCCTGCTCCCGCTTCCGCGATTACCAGCGTGAATCCGGTGTGAGAATGATCTTGCCGGCGCCATGGCGGCGCGAGGCTTGACGCACCGCCTCCTTGAAGCGCTTGAGCGGGTAAGTCCCTTCGATCTCACCCACCAGCTTGCCGTCGGACACCAGCTCCGCCAGCTCACGGTGGTGGGCCGCCGCTTCGCCCGGATGTTCGTCCAGCCAGCGCTGCAGCCAGAAACCGCGCAAGCGGATGTCCTTGTAGATCGCCTGGTCGCTCGAGAGGCGGCAATCCTCTCCGCTCAATGTGCCGTAGTTGACGACCGTGCCGCCCGGTTCCAGGCACGAGGCGAGCACATCCGTTGCGCCCCCCCCCACCGCGTCGATGCCCAGCTTGGGCGCGTTGAAGCCCACCGCGGCGGCCACGTCTTCGCGCACGTCCTGTCCGCGGTCGACGATAATGGCGTCGGCGCCCAACTCGCGCAGCTTGCGATCGACGCCGCCCAGGGCGAGCACGATATTGGCCGTTTTCACCCCGCGGCGCTTGGCGAGGGTTATGAGGTACTGGCCGACCGATGAGTTGGCGGCGTTCTGCACGATCCAGTCGCCGGGACGCAGCTTGACGATTTCGGACAGCAACAGCTCGGCAAGCAGGCCATTGACCGACACCGTGGCGAGCTGATGCGGGTCGGCCCGATCCGGCAGCGCGAACAGCCCCTCGGCGGGCACGCATACCTGTTGCCGCCAACTGCCGCTGTTGAACGGCAGCAGCACCAGATCGCCCGGCCCGACCTGGGTGACGCCCTGACCCACCTCGCGCACGCGCCCCACGCCCTCGATACCCGGCACCGCGGGCAGCTCCGGCAATTGACCGTACTTGCCGCGGATGGTCAGCAGGTCGATGGGGTGGATCGGCGCGGCCTCGACCTCGACCACAACCTGGCCGGATTCGGGCGCGCCGGGTGTGGCCTCCGTCAGGCGGAGCACATCGGTGGGCTTGCCGAAACGAGCGTATTCAATTTGCTTCATGATGCTGTGCTGCAACCTCTGCGTTTTGTGACCGATCCCGGCAAGCTGTTCGTCGGGCCTGCGCAGAATCGCCGTCTGGCCGCCCATCGGAACGCGCGCATCCTCCGGCGACTATATAACACGGGCCGCGCGCGTCACGGCCAGAGTGTCAATGATTGGCCGGCCTGGGTAAAGCGGGCCGCACAGCGGCTTTTCGCCGCCGCTCTCGCGGCCGCCGGCAGAGCCTAGCAGATTGTTCCGGGTCGACAAAGCGCGGGCTGCGGCCGGATTCATCCGCCGATCAGCCGCTCCCGCGCCTCGCGGTATTTGGCCGCCGTGCGCTCGATGATATCCGGCGGCAGATGCGGCCCGGGGGCTGTTTTGTCCCAGTCGAGCGTTTCCAGGTAATCGCGCACGAACTGTTTGTCGAAGCTGGGCGGGCTGATGCCGGTCCGGTAGGACTCGGCCGGCCAGAAGCGCGAGGAATCCGGGGTCAGCGCCTCGTCGATGAGCACCAGCTCGTCGCGATCGTCGAGGGCGAACTCGAACTTGGTGTCAGCGATAATGATGCCGCGCCGGCGCGCATACCCGGCGGCCTGGGCATACAGCGCCAGAGCCGCGTCGCGCACGCGGGCGGCCACGCCAGCGCCGACCCTGTCGGCCAGACTCTCGAAGCTGATGTTTTCGTCGTGCTCGCCGGGCGCGGCCTTGGTCGCGGGCGTGAAAATCGGCTCGGGCAGTTGCGCCGCCTGCGTCAGGCCGGATGGCAGAGCCAGCCCGCAGACCGAGCCGCTGCGCTGGTAGTCCTTCCAGCCGGAGCCGCTGAGGTAGCCGCGCACCACCGCCTCCAGCGGCAGCGGCTTCAGGCGCCGCACCACCACCGCGCGCCCGGCCACCTGCGCTCGCTCGGCGGCGCTGGCCACGACCTCCTCCGCTGCGATGCCCGTCAGATGGTTGTCGATCAGCGGGCGCAGGTGCGCGAACCAAAAGCTGGATATCTCCGTGAGCACCTGCCCCTTGCCCGGAATGGGATCGGGCATCACCACGTCGAACGCCGACAGGCGGTCGCTTGCGAGCAGCAGCAGCTTGTCGTCGCCCACAGCATAGATGTCGCGCACCTTGCCGCGCGCCACGCGGGTAAGGCTGGGCAGGTCGGATTCGAACAGGCTTTCGGTCATCTTTTGTATGCCCGGTCAAGGGCCGAAGTGGCCGATGGCGGCGACCACCACTACGATCAGGCCCAAGAGCAGATTGAGAGTGACGAACAGGCGGATTTGGTCCATATGCCGGCCGGCGCTAGCCAGATCGCCGGCCGCCAACGCACGACGCAAGCGCCGGAACGGCGCGAAAAACACATGCAGGTAGATGGCAATCATCACCCAGCCCAGTCCCTGCATGGCGTTGATGAACGGCCCCAGGTGGGTAAAGCCGCCGTAGTAGGCGAACACCATGGCGTAGCCCGTGATGGGCAGCGCCACCACCGCGATCCACACCCAGGCAAAAAACCGCCCCAGCGCGGCACTGAACAGGTTGAGGCGGGCGTCGGGAGGCAGGGCAGCCGCCGCCGGGCGCATGGCCACATGGGCGAAGAACATGCCGCCCACCCATACCACCGCGGCGAGCAGATGCAAAACAATCAGGACACTCATGGACTTCGATCCCCGCGCGCTGCAAGCGCAGCAAGGTTAAGTTAAAGTAAACAGCTTTTGCAAAGCTTTTGGATACCTGCGGTGAACGAGTCCGACCGTCGGCTGGTGATCGCCCCTTCCATCCTCTCCGCCGACCTGGCGCGTCTGGGCGAAGACGTGCAGGCGGTGCTCGATGCCGGTGCCGACTGGGTCCACTACGACGTGATGGACAACCACTACGTGCCGAACCTCACGTTCGGACCCATGGGCTGCCGCGCCCTGCGCCGGTTCGGGATCACGGCACCTATCGATGTCCACCTCATGGTCAAGCCGGTGGACCGCATCGTGCCCGATTTCGCCGAGGCAGGGGCCAATGTGATCTCGTTCCATCCGGAGGCGAGCGAGCATGTGGACCGTACGCTGGAGCTGATTCGCGACCAGGGCTGCCGCGCGGGTCTGGTTTTCAACCCCGCTACGCCGCTGAGCTGGCTGAAGCATGTGATGGACAAGGTGGATCTGGTGCTGATCATGTCGGTCAACCCGGGCTTCGGCGGCCAGCGCTTCATCCCGGCCGCACTCGATAAGCTGCGCGAGGCGCGCGCTTTGATCGAGGCCAGCGGCCGGCGCATTCGTCTGGAAGTGGACGGCGGCGTCAATGCCGGCAACATCGGCGGGATCGCCGCCGCCGGCGCGGATACCTTCGTGGCCGGTTCGGCCGTCTTCGGCAGCGACGATTACACGGCAACGCTAAAGCACCTGCGCTCGCAGGCCGAGTCGGCGCGGTGAGCGCAGCCCCTGCCGGCCTGCGGGCGGTGCTGTTCGATCTGGACGGTACGCTGGTCGACAGCGCGCCGGATCTGGGCGCCGCCCTCAACGCGGTGCTGGCCGAACGCGGCGTGGCGCCCGTCACCGAGGCGCACGTGCGTCGCTGGGTCGGCAATGGTGCGCGCATGCTGGTGTCGCGCGCGGTGGCAGCGCGCGGCTTGCCGGAAAGCGCGGCCGAGGAGGCGCTGGCGGCATTCATGCGCCATTACGAGCGCCGCCTTTGCGAGCGTTCGCGGCCATACCCCGGCGTGGTGCCGGCGCTGGCGCGTCTGCATGGCGCCGGCTGGCCGCTCGCGTGCGTGACCAACAAACCCGAGCGTTTCGTGCGTCCGCTGCTCGCCGCGCTGGGTTTGCAGGCGTATTTCTCGGTCTTTGTGGGTGGCGACACCCTGGCGCGCAAAAAGCCCGACCCGATGCCCCTGATATTTGCCGCCGAGCGGCTCGGTGTGCCGCCGCGCGCGACGCTGATGGTGGGCGACTCTGTGGCCGATGTGGAGGCGGCGATTGCGGTGCCGTGCACGGTGGCTTGTGTTGACTACGGGTATAATGGCGGACACCATACGGCGCAGGCGGGCGTCGCGGCAGTCGTGAGTTCGCTCGTCCAACTGTGCGACTGGCTGAACGTCACGGAATAGGTATGCTTTGGGGACAGGCTCTGGATACGGCCGCGCAGGTTGCGGCCGACCGGCGATGGCGGCGCTCCGGTTGACTCCGTAAGCGCGCGCGGGCGCGATGCGCCCGGCGCTGACCGCCGTTCGTTCCAGAGGTTTCGATTTCATGTCCCGTACAGCTTCCATTGCGTCGGCCGCCACCGAACTGGTGCCCCACAAGCGCGAGGTCCTGGCCGACCTCGACACGCCCCTTAGCGCTTACCTCAAGCTTGCAGAGGGCCCGTACAGCTATTTGTTCGAGTCCGTGCAGGGCGGCGAAAAGTGGGGCCGCTATTCCATCATCGGCCTGCCCGCCGACACGATCCTGCGCGTGCACGGCTTCGAGGTCAGTCTCGAGGAGCGCGGCGAGATCACCGAGCGCGCTACGGTCGCCGACCCCCTGGCTTTCATCGAGGACTTCCGCCGCCGCTACCGGGTCCGGCCGTTGCCCGGACTGCCGCGCTTCAGCGGCGGATTGGTCGGGTATTTCGGCTTCGACACCGTGCGCTACATCGAGCCGCGTCTGGCGCGTTCGCCGCACGCGCAAAAGCCCGATCCGCTGGCGACCCCCGATATCCTGCTCATGCTCTCCCGCGAGGTGGTCGTCTTCGACAACCTGAGCGGCAAGCTGCTGCTGGTGGTTTATGCCGACGCCGGCGAGGCGGGAGCGGGCGAGCGCGCCGAGGCGCGCCTGGATGCGCTCGTGGCCAGGCTCAAGGCGCCCGTGCCGGCGGCGCGCAGCCTGGATACCGCGCCGGGTCCGGCGCGCCAGGATTTCCACGCAAGCTTCACGCAGGCCGACTACGAGGCGGCCGTGGAGCGGATCAAGGAATACATCCGCGCCGGCGACGTCATGCAGGTGGTGCCGTCGCAGCGCATGTCCGTGCCTTTCCACGCCGAGCCCCTGGACCTGTACCGGGCGCTGCGCTGCACCAATCCATCGCCGTACCTGTTTCACCTCAACCTCAAGGATTTTTTCGTGGTGGGCTCGTCGCCGGAGATCCTGGCGCGGCTGGAGGACAGCGAAGTGACGGTGCGGCCCATCGCCGGCACCCGGCCCCGCGGCAGGACCGAGGACGAGGACCGGGCGCTGGAGGCGGAGCTGCTGGCGGATCCCAAGGAACGCGCCGAGCACCTCATGCTCATCGACCTGGGGCGCAACGACGTGGGCCGCGTGAGCGAGATCGGCAGCGTGCGGGTGAGCGAGCGCATGGGCATTGAGCGCTACTCCAACGTCATGCATATCGTCTCCCACGTCACCGGCCGACTGAAGGTGGGCTTGGGGCCGCTGGACGTGCTGCGCGCCACCTTCCCGGCCGGCACCTTGTCCGGCGCGCCCAAGATCCGCGCTCTGGAGATCATCGACGAGCTGGAGCCGGTCAAGCGCGGCGTCTACGGCGGCGCGGTGGGCTATATCGGCTGGAACGGCAACATGGACACGGCGATCGCCATCCGCACGGCGGTGATCAAGGACGGCGAGCTGCACGTGCAGGCGGGCGGAGGCATTGTCGCCGACTCCCAGCCGCGCACCGAGTGGGAGGAGACCATCAGCAAGCGCCGCGCCATGTTCCGTGCGTTGTCGATGGTCGAGACCGTCGACGAGGAGGCGGCGTCATGATCCTGATGATCGACAACTACGACTCGTTCACCTATAACGTCGTGCAGTACTTGGGCGAGTTGGGCGCCGAAGTCGCCGTCGTGCGCAACGACGAAATCCCGGTCAGCGAGGTGGAGCGGCGGCGTCCGGCCGGCATCGTGATCTCGCCGGGCCCGTGCACGCCCGACGAAGCGGGCATCTCCGTGGATGTGGTGCGCGAGCTCGGCGGGCGGGTGCCCATCCTGGGGATATGCCTGGGCCATCAGAGCATCGGGCAGGCTTTCGGGGGACGGGTGGTGCGCGCGCGCGAGGTCATGCACGGCAAGCTCTCGCTCATCCACCACGCGGGCACAGGGGTGTTTGCCGGCGTGGCGAACCCCATCGAGTGCACGCGCTACCATTCGCTGGTGGTGGCCCGCGAAGGCTTGCCGGAGGTCCTGGAGATCACCGCCTGGACGCAGACGCCGGAGGGGGGGATGGACGAAATCATGGGTTTGCGGCACCGCGAGCTGGACATCGAGGGCGTGCAGTTCCATCCCGAGTCCATCCTCAGCGAGCACGGCCACCGCCTGCTCGCCAATTTTCTGCGCCGTTGCGGCCTAGCACCGCAGGCGCTCGAGGAGGTGGTGCAATGAGCGTGCGCGATGCGCTGGCCCGCGTGATCGACGGCGCGGATCTGGAATTCGACGAGATGACCGCCGCCATGCGCGAGATCATGACCGGCGAGGCCACGCCGGCGCAGATCGGCGGCTTGCTGGCGGCTTTGCGCATGAAGGGCGAAACGGTGACCGAGCTCACCGCCGCCGCGCAGGTGATGCGCGAGCTCGCCACGCGCGTGCAGCTACCGCCGGCCCAGCACGAGCACCTGGTGGACGTGGTGGGCACGGGCGGTGACGGCGCCAACTTGTTTAATGTATCCACTGCAGCGGCGTTCGTGGTGGCTGCCGCCGGCGGTCTGGTGGCCAAGCACGGCAACCGCTCGGTCTCCAGCCGTACCGGCAGCGCCGACCTGCTGGAGGCTGCCGGAGTAGCACTGGACTTGGCGCCGGAGGCGGTGGCACGGTGCGTGCAGGAAGTCGGCGTCGGTTTCATGTTCGCGCCGCGCTATCACACCGCCATGCGCCATGCCGTGGGCCCGCGCCGCGAGATGGGCGTGCGCACGCTGTTCAATCTGATCGGCCCGCTCACCAATCCGGCGCTCGCGCCGCGTCAGTTGACCGGCGTGTTCGACGGGCGCTGGCTCGAGGATCTGGCGCAGGTGCTCAAGCGTCTGGGCAGCCGGCGCGCGCTGGTGGTGCACAGCGAGGACGGCCTGGACGAGATCAGCCCCAGCGCGCCCACCAACGTGGCGGAGCTGCGCGACGGCGAGATCGAGACCTATCGCCTGGAGGCGGGCAGTCTGGGCCTGGCGCGCTGCGATCTGGACAGCCTCAAGATCGATGGCGCGCGCGCGAGCCTTGAGCTGATCCGCAGCGCCTTCGCGGGCGAGCCCGGGCCGGCGCGCACCATGATCGCGCTCAACGCCGGGGCGACGCTGTACGTGGCGGGCCTGGCCGAAGACATCACCGCGGGCGTGGCGCGGGCGCAAGCGGTGCTGGACAGCGGGGAAGCCCAGCGGCGCATGGATGCACTGGCGACGCTCTCGCAGCAGCTCAAGGAAAGCTAAAGGGCTTCTTATGAGCGATATTCTGCAGCGCATCCTGGCGGTCAAGGACGAAGAGATCGCCGCCGCCAAGCGGCAGCGGCCCATGACCGAGCTGCGGGCGCGCTGCCGCGATCTGCCGGCGGCGCGCGATTTCGTGTCCGCGCTGTCATCACGCATCGCGCGCCGCGAGGCGGCGGTCATCGCCGAGATCAAAAAAGCGTCGCCCAGCAAGGGCGTGATCCGTGAAGACTTCGATCCGGGCGCGATCGCCCGTGCCTACCAGGCGGGCGGCGCCGCCTGCCTTTCGGTGCTCACCGACGAGCGCTTTTTCCAGGGCTCGGCGGCCGCGCTCACCGCCGCGCGTGAGGCGAGCACGCTGCCCGTGCTGCGCAAGGACTTCATCGTCGACCCTTATCAGGTGATCGAGACACGCGCCATGGGCGCCGACTGCCTGCTGCTCATCGTGGCGGCGCTGAGCGACGGGCAGTTGCGCGATCTGTGTGCGTGTGCCTGCGAAGCAGGCCTTGCCGTGCTGGTGGAGGTGCACGACGGTGCGGAGCTGGAGCGCGCTCTGCAGTTGGATGCGCCGCTGCTCGGCATCAACAACCGCGACCTCAAGACCTTCCGCACCACGTTGCAGACCACCATCGATCTTCTGCCGCGCGTGCCGGCCGGGCGCTGGGTGGTCACCGAGAGCGGGGTCAACACCGCCGATGACGTCGCCCGCATGCAGGCGCATGGGGTCTACGGCTTCCTGGTGGGCGAGTCGCTCATGCGCGCCCGCGACCCCGGCCGGGCCCTGGCGCGCCTCATCGCCCCGGCGGCCGCCTCCGCCTGACGCGCGCAAGGCGTTCCGTTAGACTCGGCGGAGCGGGCACCGCGCCCGTTTGCCGCGCAAAATTCAGGAGGCCGGGTGCAATGAAGGCGCGCATCAAATGGGTCGAGGATGCCTGCTTCGTCGGCGAGACCGGCAGCGGTCACGGCGTGGTGATCGACGGCTCCCCCGACATCGGCGGGCGCAACCTGGGGGCGCGGCCGATGGAGCTGCTGCTCATGGGCGTGGCGAGCTGCAGCGCCATGGACGTCGTTCATATTCTCAAGCGCGCGCGCCAGCCCGTGCGCGACTGCTGGGCCGACGCCGACGCCGAGCGTGCCGAGTCGGCTCCGCGGGTGTTCACACGTATTCACCTGCACTTCGTGGTGGTCGGCGCCGGGCTTAACGGCGCCCAGGTGGAACGCGCGGTCAAGCTGTCGGCGGAGAAGTACTGCTCGGCGAGCATCATGTTGCGAGATGTGGTCGAGGTGACCCATGATTTCGAGATCAGAGACCTTGGGCGGTGACAGCCCGCGGCAGGCAACGAACGTCAGTTCCGCCGGGACCGCCGCGGCCGGCGGAGGAGGTAAGAGGCGTTGGTCGAGACTCTCGCTGACAAAGTTCAGCTGCACGGATTCAACAATCTCACCAAGACGCTGAGTTTCAACATCTATGACATCTGCTATGCGCGCACCGCGAGCCAGCAGCGCGAATACATCGAATACATCGACGAGGTGTATAACGCCGAGCGGCTGACGCAGATACTGACCGAAGTCTCCGACATCATTGGCGCGCAAATCCTCAATATCGCGCGCCAGGACTACGACCCGCAGGGCGCGAGCGTGACCATGCTCATCGCCGAACAGGACGGCGGCGGCACTCAGCACGGCGCGAGGCCCGATGCGGTGGCGGCTCACCTGGACAAAAGCCACATCACCGTGCACACCTATCCCGAATGCCATCCGGACGACGGTGTGAGCACGTTCCGCGCCGATATCGACGTCTCCACCTGCGGGCTGATCTCCCCGCTCAAGGCCTTGAACCACCTGATTCACAGCTTCGACTCGGACATCGTCATCATGGACTACCGGGTGCGGGGCTTTACCCGCGATGTCTCCGGCGGCAAGCACTTCATCGACCACAAGATCGACTCGATCCAGAATTTTCTGGACAACGACATCCTCGAGCGCTACCAGATGGTCGACGTCAACGTCTACCAGGAGTACCTGTTCCACACCAAGATGCGCCTGCGGGAATTCGACCTGGACGATTACCTGATGGGGGCGAGCGCCGCCGACCTGACTGCGGGCGAGGCGCGCGGCATCCGCGAGCGCGTGCATCGCGAGATGCTGGAGATTTTTTATGGGCGCAACCTCAGCCGCTGAGACCCTGTGCCCGGCGCGCAAAATGACCTATATATTTAATAGCGCCTTCGGGCCGGCGTGCCGGGAGGCGCCTGCCGGGGCACGGCCCTGCCGGGCCCCAATCGCTTGACCTGTTAGGGGACAGACTATGCGCAATACGATGGTGCTTGCGGTGGATCACGCCAGAGCGCGTTTTATGTACCTTGAGCCTGCGGAGGTGCCGGAGCTGATGTCCGGCCCCGACTTGGTGGAAAGCGAGGTCATGTACAATCCGGAGGAACGCGCCCAGGATACCCAGCTGTTCAGCGACCGCCAGTGCGGGCGCGGCAACGGTCACGGCAGCGGCGGGCATGGCTACGACGACCACCGCCACGCACACCGCAAGACGATCGAGCGGCGTTTCTTCAAGGATGTGGCGGATCGCTGTCTGGCGCTCAGCGGGCGGCGTCGCGCGCAGCGCGTGCTGCTGGTGGGCGATCCGCGCATCCTGAGCATGCTGCGCAGCGAGCTGCGCGCCAAGCTCGATCACAGTATTGAAGTCGACGAATGTCCCGAAAACCTGGCCACTCTGAGCCCTATCAAATTGCACTCGCGCCTCGCCTCGGCGCGCCGGCTTCCGGCCCGCCAGCGGCCTCACTGAGGGCGCTGGCGGGCGCCGCTCCGGGGCGCTGATGCTGCGCCCGGACCAGCTCCCGGGCCAGCTCAGCCGCGGCCTCGCCCCCTTGTACCTGGTGGCGGGCGAGGAACCGCTGCTGGTGCAGGAGGCGGCGGATCGAATTCGCGCCCGCGCGCGCGAAGCAGGTGCCGACGAGCGCGAGGTGCTGTACGTCGAGGCCGGTTTCGACTGGTCGCGGCTGTCGGACAGCGGCGACAGTCTGTCGCTCTTCGCCCGGCGCCGCCTGGTTGAGCTGCGTCTGCACGAGGCCAAGCCGGGCGATGCCGGCAGCCGCGCATTGGTGCGCTATGCCGAGCGTCTGCCCGAGGATGTGACCTTGCTCGTCATCGCCGGGCGCTTGGACCGCCGCGCCCGCGCCAGCGCCTGGTTTCGCGCTCTGGAGCGCGCCGGGATCGTCGTCTATGCGTGGCCCGTGAAGCGAGCGCAGTGGCCGCAGTGGATTGCGGCGCGCTTGCGCGCCGGCGGACTGGCGGCCGAACCCCAGGCCGTGGAGGTGTTGGCCGAGCGCACCGAGGGCAATCTGCTCGCGTGTGCGCAGGAGATCCAAAAGCTCGCTCTGCTCTACCCCGACGGGCGTCTCGACCGTGAGCGCGCGCTGGCGAGCGTGGGCGATCATGCGCGTTTCGATGTGTTCGATTTGCCCGACCGCGTCCTCGCCGGACAGGTTCGCCAGGCTGTTCGCAGCCTGCAGCGCTTGCGCGAGGAAGGGATCGAGCCGGTGCTGGTTTTATGGGCGCTGACCCGCGATCTGCGCCTGCTGGTGCGCGCGAGCGCAGCGCTCGCGCGCGGTGCCAGCGCGGAGCAGGCGCTGAGGAGCGCCGGGGTGTGGTCGTTCCGCCAGCCCGCTTTCCGGGCCGCCTTGTCGCGTTTCGACGAGGCCGGCGCACGCGCGTTGCTGGCGCGCGCGGCGCGTGTCGACCGGGTGGTCAAAGGCGTGTGCGCGGGGCAGCCCTGGGGCGACCTGCTAGAATTGTGCTGTGTGGCGGCCGGGAGCCCTTTGCCGGCGACCATTCCCGACAGCGCGGCAGTGTGAAGACGTGGAAACAGTTGAGAGCATTACTCCGGTAGAGGCGCTGGTGCATGAAGCCGGGCGGCGGGCGCGGGCCGCGGGGCGTGTGGTGGCCGCCGCCGAGCCCGGACAAAAAGACGCCGCCCTTTATGCATTGGCCGACGGGCTGGACGCGGCGGGTGCGAAGCTGCGCGCTGCCAACGCGCGCGATCTGGCGGCAGCGCGCGAGCGCGGTCTGGATGCCGCCCTGCTCGACCGCCTGGAGCTGACGCCGGAGCGCATCGATGCCATGGCTGCCGGGGTGCGCCAGGTTGCAGCCCTGCCCGACCCGGCGGGGGAGATCAGCGACCTGCGCTACCGGCCATCCGGCATCCAGGTCGGGCGCATGCGCGTGCCGTTGGGCGTGATCGGCATCATCTACGAATCGCGCCCCAACGTGACCGCCGATGCCTCCGCGCTGTGCCTGAAGGCCGGCAACGCCGCGATCCTGCGCGGCGGCAGCGAGGCCTATCACTCCAATCAGGCGATCGCCGCGTGCATCCGCGAAGCTCTCGCCGGCGCGGGTCTTCCCCAGGAGGCGGTTCAGGTGCTGGAGACCACCGATCGCGCCGCCGTGGGTGCGCTGGCGGCGCTGTCGGACTTCGTGGACGTCATCGTGCCGCGCGGCGGCCGCGGTCTCATCGAGTATGTGAGCGAACACGCGCGCGTGCCGGTGCTGAAACACCTGGACGGCGTTTGCCACGTCTACATCGACGAGCACGCGCACCCGGACAAAGCGCTGGCGGTGGCCGTCAACGCCAAGACCCAGCGCCTTGGCACCTGCAACACCATGGAGACCCTGCTGGTGTCGCAGGCGATCGCCGGGCGTGTGCTGCCGCCCCTGGCCGCGCGGCTGCGGGAGGCCGGCGTGGAGCTTCGCGGCTGCGAGCGCACGCGCGAATGGGTGCCGGATGCCGCCGTGGCCACGGAAGCGGACTGGGGCGCCGAATACCTGGCCGCGATCCTGTCCGTGCGCGTCGTGGCCGGGTTGGATGAGGCTATCGAGCACATCCACAGTTACGGGTCCGGCCACACGGATGCCATCGTTACCGAGGATCTGGGGCGCGCGCGGCGTTTTCTGCGCGAGGTCGATTCCAGTTCGGTGATGGTCAACGCCTCCACGCGCTTTGCCGACGGTTTCGAGTACGGGCTGGGCGCGGAGATCGGCATCTCCACTTCCAAGCTGCACGCCCGCGGACCGGTCGGGCTGGAGGGGCTCACCTCCCTCAAATATGTGGTTTTCGGTGACGGACACACGCGCTGATGGGCGGGGCGGTGAACGGTTTGTGCCGGTGTGGCGCCGGCCTTGGGGGCGCGTGAGCAACGATGTCGGCAGGGACTGAACCGGCGCCTCCGGTCGGCGTGCTGGGAGGCACTTTCGACCCCATCCATCACGGGCATCTGCGCTTGGCCGTGGAGCTGCGCGAAAAGCTCATGCTGCGCGAGATCCGCCTTATTCCCAACGGCTATCCGCCGCATCGGGACACCCCCAGCGCCGATACCGCCCGGCGCATCGAATGGATCCGCAGCTCCATCGTGGACGAGCCGGGGCTGGTGCTCGACGAGCGCGAATACCGGCGCCACGGTAAGTCCTACACCGTGGACACCCTCGCCTCCCTGCGCGAGGAGATGCCCCACACGCCGCTGTGCCTGGTGCTGGGCATGGACACCTTCCGTGGCCTGACCACCTGGCACGAATGGCGTCGTCTGCTCGATCTGGCGCACCTCGTGGTGGCGCCCCGACCCGGAGTCGAGGCGCCAGCCACGGGGCCGTTGGGCGAGCTGGTGCGTGAGCGCGGCACCAGCGACTACCGTGATCTGCACCAGCGCAACAACGGGCTGGTGTATGAGTGCGACACCACGCCTCTGGCGATTTCGGCAACCGAGATCAGGCGTTTGCTGAACCAGGGCCAGAGCGTTCGCTATCTGCTCCCGGATCAGGTCTGGCGCGAGATACAGGGGGCGGGCATTTATCGCAAGTGAGCAGGCATGAAAACGGATGAGCTGACCAATCTAGTGGTACAGGCCCTCGAGGACCTCAAGGGCCAGCAGATCAAGGTGCTGGACGTGCACGGTCTGACCCCTATCACCGACCGCATGGTGGTGGTGAGCGGGCGATCGGACCGCCAGGTGAAAGCCCTGGCCAACAGCGTCGTGGAAAAGGCCAAGGCGGCCGGCGTGCGTCCGCGCGGCGTCGAAGGCGACCGCGAGGGCGAATGGATTCTGGTGGACTTGGGCGACGTGGTTGTGCATGTGATGCAGGCTCAGGCACGCGCGTTCTACCAGTTGGAGAAGTTGTGGGATATGCCGGGGGCCGATACCTGCGGCAGCCAGGCCGGTCCCTGAACGCCGCACGATCGGGCCCCTGTCCCGCGCGTTGCCGTGCGCATCCGTCTCATTGCCGTCGGCCAGCGCATGCCGCGCTGGGTCGAGCAAGGGTTCGACGACTACGCGCGCCGCATGCCGGCGGAGTGCCGGTTGGCGCTGCGGGAGATACCGCTGGGGCGCCGCGGCAAGGGGGCGGACACGGCGCGCGCGCGCCGGGCGGAGGGTGAGCGCATGCTCGCGGCGCTGCCCCAGGGTGCACGTGCCGTCGCGCTGGACGAACGCGGACGCCAGTGGAGCAGCCCGGAGCTGGCGCGCGGGCTCTCGCAGTGGCTGCAACAAGGACGTGACGTGGCATTGCTCGTGGGCGGCCCCGACGGCCTGGATCCTGCGGTGGCCGCGCGCGCCGAATCCACCTGGTCGCTGTCGCGACTGACCCTGCCGCACGCGCTGGTGCGTGTGGTGGTCGCCGAGCAGCTTTACCGGGCCTGGACCATCCTCGCCCGTCACCCCTATCACCGCGCGTGATGCCGGCCGGGTCGGGCGGACTTGCAGCCCGGGCGGCGATTGCGGAACACTGATTTTCATGACCGCCTCGCTCTGTCTCGCCTCCCGATCGCCGCGCCGGCGCGCCCTGCTCGACGACTTGGGTCTGCGCTATCTCTTGCTGGATGTGGCCGTCGACGAGGCGGTGCCCCCGGGGGGTGCGCCGGCCGACTACGTCTGCGATCTGGCGCTCGCCAAAGCCAGGGCGGGTTGGCAGGCGCAGGCGGCGGACGACGGCCTGCCCGTGCTCGCCGCCGACACTGCTGTGGTCATGTACGAGCGCATCCTGGGCAAGCCGGCGGGCGAGGCCGACGCGCTCGCCATGCTGGAGGCGCTGTCGGGGGGCTGGCACGAGGTTTTCACCGGCGTCGCGGTGGTGCGCGGCGACCACAGCGCGGTGGATCTCACGGTGACCCAGGTGGAGTTCGCCCCGATTACGCAGGCGCTGGCGCATGCTTACTGGTGTACGGGCGAGCCCGCCGACAAGGCCGGCGCCTACGCCATCCAGGGCCTGGGCGCGGCATTCGTGGTGCAGATTCGCGGCAGCTATTCGGGCGTGGTTGGGTTGCCGCTGCACGAAACCCTTCAGTTGCTCGCCCGCTTCGGCGTGCAAGGGCCGGTATGGGACGGAGCGCCCCGCAGGCGATGAGCGACGAAATCCTGGTCAACGTGACCCCGCAGGAGACCCGCGTCGCGCTCATCGAGAGCGGCGTGCTGCAGGAGATCTTCGTCGAGCGGGCCTCGCGCTTCGGCCTCGTCGGCAACATCTACAAGGGACGCGTGCAGCGGGTGCTGCCCGGCATGCAGGCGGCGTTCGTGGAGATGGGGCTTGAGCGCACCGGTTTCCTGCACGCTTCCGACATCCGTGTCCCGGACGCCGGCGCCGATACGGCGGAACCGGACATTCGCGCGCTGCTGCGCGAAGGCGACGAAGTGCTGGTGCAGGTCATCAAGGAGCCCCTGGGGACCAAAGGCGCGCGCCTGACGACCCAGCTCAGCATCCCCTCCCGGTATCTGGTGCTGCTGCCTTTCGCCGATCGTGTCGGCGTGTCCGCGCGCATTGAAGACGAAGCCGAGCGCCAGCGCCTGAAGTCGATGATCTCTGACATGGTGGTTGCCGAGGGCGCGGCCGGCGGCTATATCGTGCGCACCGCCGGCGAGGGAATGCCGGAGCAGGCCGCGCAGTCGGATCTGCGCTTTCTGCTGCGGCTGTGGACGTCGATCCGCGCCCATGCGGACGCGCTGCCGGCGGGTTCGCTGGTGCACGGCGACCTGCCGTTGGTGATGCGTATTCTGCGCGATTTGCTCGGTACCCAGGTGGAGCGCGTGCGCATCGACTCGCGTGCGGCCTGGCGCCGGGTGCGCGCCTTCGCGGAACGTTTCATTCCGGAGATCGCCCATCAGGTCGAGTTCTACGACGCCGAGCGCCCCATCTTCGATCTCTACGGCGTCGAGGATGAGCTCCAGCGCGGGCTCGAGCGCAAGGTTCCTCTCAAGTCAGGCGGTTACCTGATCATCGACCAGACGGAAGCCATGACCACGGTGGACGTCAACACCGGCGGCTACGTGGGCCACCGCAATCTGGAAGAGACCATCTTCAAGACCAATCTGGAGGCGGCCCAGGCCCTGGCGCGCCAGCTGCGCCTGCGCAACCTGGGCGGCATCATCATCGTCGACTTCATCGACATGCTCGAGAGCGAGCACAAGCGCCAGGTGCTCAAGGCGCTTGAGAAGGCCCTGGCGCGCGATCACGCCAAGAGCGTCATCTGCGACGTCTCGCCGCTAGGGCTGGTGGAGATGACCCGCAAGCGCACCCGCGAAAGCCTGGAGCACGTCCTGTGCGAAGGTTGCCCGACCTGTCGCGGCCGCGGCTCGGTCAAGACCGTCGAGACCGTGAACCATGAGATCGCGCGCGAAGTCATGCGCTCCGGGCGCCAGTTCGACCCCAAGGAGTTCCTGGTGGTGGCGTGCCCGGACGTCATCTCCACCCTGCTGGACGAGCAATCCACCATGCTCGCCGAGCTGGAGGAGATCGTCTCCCGGCCCATTCGCCTGCAGGCGGAAACGCTCTACCAGCGCGAGCAGTTCGACGTGGTGCTGATGTGAGAGCATTGCACGGTCGGGCACGGGATCGACGGCCGCCGGCCGGCGGCGCGTTTCGCACCCTATGCGCCGCCTGAGCCGGCGCCTGTGGACTTTCAGCGTCTCGGCGGTGGCGGCGGTCATTGTCGTGGCGGCGGTGTGCGTGGGCACGTTCCGTATTCTGGTGGCGGTTGCGCCCGGCTACCGCCAGCAGCTCGAGCAACGGATCAGCCGCGCCGCCGGCCGGCCGGTGCGCATCGGCCACATGGACCTGGTCTGGGCGCACTGGGAGCCGACGCTGGATTTCGCAAACGTGACGGTGATGCGCGCGCACGGATCGCGCCCCATGCTGCACCTGCGCCGGGTGCGCGTCGGCTTGCCCCTGACGCGGCTGGTGCGCGGCCGCGTCAGCCCCGATCGGCTGACGCTGGTCGGACCCCGGCTGGGCGTGCATCGCGGTGCCGACGGACAGCTCCGCCTCGCCGGTCTCGCGCAGGGCTCGGCCGGCGGGGCGACGAGCACCGACTGGCGCGCCCTGTTAGCTCGGGTGGAGACGTTTTCGCATGTGGCGGTGCGCGATGCGCGCATGCGCTGGCGCACCGGGCAGGCCGGGTACACGCTGAAAGACCTGGATCTGACCATGAACCATGCGGCCGGCGTCAGACACCTGCAGGTGAGCGCGGCTCTGCCCCCGGCCTTGGGCGGGCGCATGCAGGCGAGCGCGGTCGCGCGCGGGCCCTTAACGCAGCCGCAAAAGCTGCAGGTACAGGCCACGGGCGATCTCACCGGCGTTCGTCCCGAGCCCTGGCTGCAGCCCCTCCTGCGTGCGGGTGTGCAGGTGCACGGTGCGGCGCGCACGGTGGAGCTGTCGGCGAATTGGCGCGACGGCCACGTTGAGCAGGCGACGGCCCAAATCGCGGGCGGCGCGCTGACGGCGAGCGCGGCGGACGGTCGCCGCTGGACGCTGCTGCAGTCGATGGACTTCAATCTGCGCTGGGCGCCGGCGGGCAAGGGCTGGGCGGTCGTTGTCTCCCGTCCCGGCAGCGTGTCGCTGCCGTTGAACGGGGCGCTCACCCGGTATGGCGGCGGCGCCGGTGGCGCCGTCTGGCAGCTATCGCTGGCCCGGTTGCCCCTGAAGGCGGTTTCGCCCTGGCTGCACGCGTTCGCAGCGATACCGCCGTGGGCGCGCGCGCTCAAGCCGTCGGGGCGCCTGCGGGCGGTGCAGGCCAGCGTGCAGGCGCGGGCAGGGAGCGGGCCGGCGCTGACGTTTCGCGCGCGCTTTCGCGACGCAGGCTTCAACCCGGCCGGCTCCGTGCCGGGCCTTCGCGGCCTGAGCGGCGAGATCAGCGCGGACAACGACGGCGGCGAGCTGCGCCTCGACCGCGGCAGCGGGGAGATCGACGCACCCCATGTGTTCGCGCAACCCCTGCCTCTGACGACGATCGGGGCGCGTGTGCGCTGGCAGCGCGCGCAAGGGGGCGGCTGGCGCGTCGACGCCCAGCGCCTGCGGCTGGATGCACTCGGCGCCGAGGCAAACGCTCACATGACGCTGCGTCTGCCGGCGGGTAAAGCGCCGAGCCTGGATTTGTCTGCCGATTTCGCCGCCCGGTCGGTGCGCCGGCTGCGCGGCCACATTCCGCAGCACCTGCCGCCCAAGCTACGCCGTTGGCTCGCCCGGGCGCTGAGCGGCGGGCGCATCCGCGACGGTCACCTGTCACTGCGGGGACCGGTGACGGCGCTGCCGTTCCCGGGCGCGGCCGGCCAATTGCTTGCCACTTTCCAGGCGCAAAGTATGGACCTGGACTACGGGCGCGGCTGGCCGCCGGTGAAGGACCTGAACGCGAAAGTCAGCTTCCGCGGACGCAGCCTGCACGTTCAGGCGAGCAGCGGGCAGATCGCGGGTGTGGCCATCGGCCCGGCCACGGCCAGCATCGCCGATTTCCGCCAAAACGTGCTGAAAGTCAGCGGACAGGCCCACGGCGACCTCAAGCGCGAGTTCGCTTTTTTGCGCGAGTCGCCACTGCATAAACGCTTCCAGGCGCTGCTCCGGCGGCTCTCGCCGAGCGGGCCTGCGGCCGTGACCGTCGACCTCACCGTGCCCCTGCGCGATCCGCATCACACCCGCGTCAAGGGTCAGGTGCAGCTCCAGGGCGGGCATTTGGCGATAGCGCACTGGCCCCACCCGCTCGACGATATCCGCGGCCGTTTCAGCTTCCGCAACGGCAGCGTTTCGGCGCACGGCGTGAAGGCGCGCATGCTGGGGCTGCCGTTGACGCTGTCGCTGACGCCGGCGCGCAATGGGAAAGGCCAGCTCTCGACCCGTGTGCAAGCGCTCGCGCGCTTGACATTGCCGGCCGACGCCGATCATCTGAAGGGGCTGGTGCCCGCGTTCGTGCTCAGCCACCTGCAGGGCCAGACGCCGTTGCATGCAGAGCTGACGGTGGGCGGCGACCTCGGGCCTTCGCCCGTGCGCATCGACAGCGACCTCAAGGGCATGGCGATCACTCTGCCGCCGCCGCTCGCCAAGCCGGCCAAACGCGCCCAGGCCCTGGCGGTGCGCGTTGTTCCGCGCCCCGACCATCGCGTCGATATCCACATCGACGCGACGCAGCTGCTCACAGCCGCTCTGCGCGTGCGCACCGGCGAGGGGCGGGGCCACTTCGTGCGCGGGCGGTTGCGTCTGGGCGGCGGACACGCCATTCTGCCGCAGCGCCCGGGACTGTGGATCGCGGGTCACGTGCGCCGCGTTGATGCCGTCCCGTGGCTGAAGCTGGTGCGGGCACAAGCGCAGGCGGCCGCTGCCGGCAAGCAGCCCGCCGGCTGGCTGGGCGGCGCCGACTTGAACATCGATGAAGTCACCGGTTACGGCCAGCGCTGGCGGGCGGTGCATGCCACGCTCGCTCGCGCCAACACGGCCTGGCGGTTGCGCCTGAACAGCCCGGATGCCGAGGGCTCAGTGCGCTGGCCGATGACCGCGGCTGCCGGCAGGCGGCGAGTGTTCGACGCCGACTTCAAGCGTCTGCAGCTGCGCCTGCCCGCACTGGCAGGGCGCGGCAAACGCCCGTCCCAGCCCGTTGATCCCGGGCAATGGCCGGGACTGCGCCTGATATGCCGCGACTGCAAGCTCGGCAAGTTGGACCTGGGGGATGTGACGGGCGAGCTCAAGCCGGTCTCCAATGGGCTTAAGCTCACCAGCTTGTCGCTGCACGGGCAGGATTTTCAGGGGCAGGCGAGCGGCCAATGGACGAGACCGCGGGGCAAGAGCCAGGCCACGCTGCACGCCCAGCTCACCACGCGCCACCTGGGCCGCATCCTCAAAGACCTGGGTTATGCGCAGAGCCTCACCGCCAAGCGCACGCACCTGGACGCGGACGTGGCGTGGCAGCCGCGCGCGGCCGGCCTCGGCGTGGCCAACCTCACCGGCACGCTCGCCATGCAGGCCAACGACGGTACCGTGCCGGCGGTCGACCCGGGCGCGAGCCGTGTGCTGGGGCTGTTCAATTTCTACGCGCTGCCGCGCCGTCTGAGCCTCAATTTCCGCGATGTGGTGGGGTCGGGGCTTGCCTTCGACACCATTCACGGCACCTTCCGCTTCAAAAACGGCAACGCCACGACGCAGGGCGTCGAGCTCAAAAACCCGTCCATGCACATGGTGATGAAAGGCCGCATCGGCCTGATGGCGCAGGACTACGACGAGGAGGTGACCATCCGCCCGCAAGTGGGCGCCAGCTTGTCCATCGCCAGCATCGCCGGCGCGGTCGTGGGCGGCCCGGCGGTGGGCGCGCTCGTCTTTCTGGCGCAGCAGCTGCTGAACAAGCCCCTGGATCAGGCATCGACCATCCGCTATCACTTGGGGGGCACATGGTCGGATCCCAAGATCACCAAACGATGAGCGATAGGCAGGACCGTGGGCACCCTACGGCGCTCACCGCAGCGGCGGTGCAGATGGTCTCCGGCACGGACGCCGCCGCCAACCTGGCGGCGGCGGACCGGCTGATCGGCCGCGCCGCCGGGCAGGGCGCAGCGCTGGTCGTGCTGCCGGAGGTCTTTGGCTGGCTGGGCGGCGGCCGCGGCGAGCGCGATGCGATCGCCGAGCCGCCCGGCGACGGGCCCATTCAGGCTTTCCTGGGCGAGGCCGCCCGGCGCTGGGGTGTGTGGCTGGTCGGCGGTACGGTGCTGCTGCGCTCGCCCGACGGCCGCGCGCACGCCGCCTCCCTGCTGCTCGACCCGCAGGGACATGTTGCCGCGCGCTACGACAAGATCCACCTGTTCGACGTGAGCCTGCCTGATCGGGGCGAGACTTATCGCGAGTCCGACTACACCTGCCCGGGCACGCGCACGGTTTGCGCCGATGCGGCCGGCGCGCGCGTGGGCCTGACGGTTTGCTATGACGTGCGTTTCCCCGAGCTTTACCGCGCGCTCGCCAAGGCCGGGGCGCAGATCCTGACCGTGCCGTCGGCGTTCACGGCGAGCACCGGCGCGGCGCACTGGGACGTGCTGCTGCGCGCGCGGGCGGTGGAGAACCTGGCCTTTGTGGTCGCCCCGGCGCAGGGCGGGCGCCACCCCAACGGGCGCGAGACGTACGGCCACAGCGCCATCGTCGACCCCTGGGGTACGGTGCTCGCGTGCCGGGGCGAGCCCGGCGAGGGCGTGGTCCTGGCCCGGCTGGACTTGGCGCGCCAGGCGCAGCGGCGGCGGCGCTTTCCTGTGCTCGATCACCGCCGGCTGTGACGCGGCTGCCTCGCCGCGGCGTTGCCGGATCGCGTATGATCGCGGCCATCATGAGTTCACGCTCCAGCCGGAAAACGGTGCGCGCCGGGCGACGGCGGCGCAACAGCTTCCGCGTCATCGGCGGTCGCTGGCGGGGCCGGCGTCTGGAGTTCCCGGCGCTCGCGGCGGTGCGCCCGTCGCCCGACCGCGTCCGCGAGACCGCGTTCAACTGGCTGGCGCCGTTCATCGAGGGCGCGCGCTGCCTGGATCTGTTCGCCGGCAGCGGCGCCTTGGGCCTGGAGGCGCTGTCGCGCGGTGCCGCGGAGGTGGTGTTCGTCGACCGCGAGCGTGAGCTGGTCGACGTGATCCGGCGCCATCTCACCCTGTTGGGCGCGCTGGAGTCGGCGCACCTTGCGCATGCCGACGCGCTCGCGTTTTTGCGCGGCGGAGGCCACGCGCCGTTCGACATCGCCTTTCTGGACCCGCCCTACGGGCAGGGCCTGCTGCCGCCGTGCCTGCAGGCCTTGCCGCGCTGGCTCAAGCCGTTGAATCGCGTCTACGTGGAAGGGGAGGCGGAGCTGGACATGACGCTGCCCCCGGGCTGGCGCGTGCTCAAGAGCCGGCGCGCGGGCATGGTGGGTTATCATTGCCTCACTTTTGAGCCCGAGCCCGAAGCGCGCTGATGCGCCCGGCGTGGCACACGGCGAGAGGAGTGCGCCATGAACGTTGTCGCCGCCTACACCGGGACCTTCGATCCCATCACTTACGGCCATATCGATGTGGTGGAGCGTGCGGCGCGCATGTTCTCGAAGCTGATCGTGGCGATCGCGTTCAGCGAGGCGAAACGGCCGCTGTTTCTGCTGGAGGACCGCATCGAGTTGGCGCGCGCCTCGGTCTCCCACCTGCCCAACGTGGAAGTGCAGGGCTTTCGCGGTCTGGTCGTGGACTTTGCCGTGGAACACGACGTCAGCGTGGTGGTGCGCGGGGTGCGCAACGTCACCGATTTCGACGTCGAGAAACAGATGGCGGTGATGAACCGCCACCTGGCGGCGCATGTGGATACGGTGATGTTGGCGCCGTCGCCCACATACGCCCACATCTCCTCCACGCTGGTGCGCGAAATCGCGCGCATGGGAGGGTCGGTGGAAGGGCTGGTGCACCCGCAGGTGGCGCGCGAGCTGGAGCAGGCGGTCAAGCGCGCGCGCTAATGCTGGCAGTGCGGGCAGTAAAACGTGCCGCGCTGGCTCGCCGTGATCCGGCGCACGGGCATGGCGCAGCGCCTGCAGGGCTCGCCGGCGCGTCCGTACACGCATAACTCCAACTGGAAAAACCCCGGGCTGCCGTCTGCCGAGACGTAATCGCGCAGCGTCGTCCCGCCGCGGCCGATGGCGTCCGCGAGCACGGTTTTAATCGCCCCGGCGAGGCGCCCATAGCGCGCCCGGCTGATGCGCCCGGCGGCGCGCCGCGGGTGAATGCCGGCCAGAAACAGCGCCTCGTTGGCGTAGATGTTGCCCACGCCCACCACCACGCGGCTGTCCATGACGAATGCCTTGACCGGCGCCCGGCGCCCGCGCGAGCGCCCGTAGAGCGCGTCTCCGGTAAAGGCGGGCGACAGCGGCTCCGGGCCGAGCGCGCGCAGCAGCGGATGCGTCAGCGGATCGCCCGGCCACCACAGGGCGGCGCCGAAGCGGCGCGGATCGTTGAGGCGCAGGCAAAGGTCCGATTCCAGCACCACATCCAGGTGGTCGTGCGGCTTGAGCGCCGTGGACGGCGGCGTCAGGCGCAGCCGCCCCGACATGCCCAGGTGCAGGATCAGGCTATGGTCGCCCGCGCGCAGCAAAAGGTATTTGGCGCGGCGTTCCACGGCATCGATGCGGCGCCCGGCGAGCCCGCGGGCGAGCGCCGGCGTCACCGGCCAGCGCAGCCGTGGTTCGCGCACCACGACGGCGCGCACGCGCTGTCCGCACAGATGCGGAGCGATGCCGCGGCGGGTGGTTTCGACTTCGGGCAACTCGGGCATGGAAGGCAGAGGCTGTACGCACAAAAAAGCCCGCGCCAGGGCGGGCTCGAAACTCGCTGGGGCGAGGCCAATGTTACTTGATCTTGGCCTCCCGGAAGATCACATGCTTGCGCACCTTGGGGTCGAATTTCATCTTCTCCAGCTTGTCCGGGGTGGTGCGCTTGTTCTTGGTCGTGGTGTAGTAAAACCCGGTGCCGGCGCTGGAGACGAGCTTGATCTTGTCACGCATGGCAATAAACCTCCTTCACACGTGCTGGCCGCGTGCGCGCAGCTCGGCCAAAACCGCGTCGATGCCCTTTTTGTCGATGATGCGCAGCCCCTTCGAGGACACGCGCAAGCGCACGAAGCGCTTCTCGCCCTCCACCCAGAAGCGGTGGTAGTGCAGGTTGGGCAGAAAGCGCCGCTTGGTCTTGTTGTTGGCGTGGGAGACGTTGTTGCCCACGCGCGGCCCGATTCCGGTCACCTGGCAGACTTTGGACATGGCTGAACTTACCCGAGCTTGCATGTATCCGGCAGCCGCACTGAGCGTGCCGAGCGGTACTCGGCGGGCGTGCTGCGCCTGTGGAAAGCGTGACTTTATAGCAAAAAGGGGCGTGGTTGCGCAAGTTCGTCACAGCAGGCCGCGTTCGGCGAACGAGGTCGCCGGGCCGTCGCCGATGACCAGGTGATCGAGCACACGGATATCGACCAGCGCCAGCGCGTCGCGCAGGCGCTGCGTGATGCGCCGGTCCGCCTGCGAGGGCTCGGCCACGCCGGAGGGGTGGTTGTGGGCCAGGATCAGCGCGGCCGCATTGTGTTTGAGCGCCGCTTTCACCACCTCGCGCGGATACACGCTGGCGCCGTCCAGGGTGCCGCGGAACAGTTCCTCGAACGCGATCACGCGGTGGCGGTTGTCGAGGAACAGGCAGGCGAAGACCTCGTGCGCGCGGTCGCGCAAGCGAGCGCTCAGGTAACGGCGCGTGGCCGCCGGGTCGGTGAGCGCGTCACGCTCGGGCAGGGTCTCCGCAAGATGGCGCCGCGCCATCTCCAACACGGCTTGGAGCTGGGCATACTTGGCCGGGCCCAGCCCCTTGGCCGTGCTGAACTCGGACAGATCCGCCTTGAGCAGGCCGCGCAAGTTGCCGAACTGGGCCATGAGCTCGCGCGCGAGCTGCACCGCGCTCTTGCCCGCCACCCCGGTGCGCAGAAAAATCGCCAGCAGCTCTGCGTCGGACAACGCTTCAGCGCCGCGGGCCAGGAGTTTTTCGCGGGGCCGCTCCCCTTCGGGCCAATCCCTGATCGCCATCTGTACCGCATTCCCTTGTAGAATTCCGCCCATGAACAGGCTTCAGCCGATATTGAAGGTGACGGCGGCGCGCGGCAAGCGCGGCGGCGACGGGCGACGGCGATGGGCGGGCTGAGCGGACGGCGCATCCTGCTGGGCGTCACCGGCGGTATCGCCGCCTACAAGAGTCCCGACTTGGTGCGCCGCCTGCGCGAGGCGGGCGCCGAGGTGCGGGTCATGATGAGCGCCGGGGCGCGCCGCTTCGTCACCGAGCTCACCTTTCAGGCGGTGAGCGGGCGCGCCGTGCGCACCGAACTGTTCGATGCCGGTGCCGAAGCCGCCATGGGCCACATCGAGCTCGCGCGCTGGGCGGATCTGGTGCTGGTGGCGCCGGCGACGGCGGATTTTCTGGCGCGGCTGGCGGCCGGGCTGGGCGACGACCTGCCGGCGGCCGTGTGTCTGGCGAGTGACCGCCCGCTGGCGGTGGCGCCGGCGATGAACCGCTTCATGTGGGCGCAGCCGGCCACGCAGGCCAATGTGTCGACGCTGCGGGCGCGCGGCGTGCACGTGTGGGGCCCCGGCGAGGGCGAGCTGGCGGAAGGCGAAGTCGGTCCCGGGCGCATGCTGGAGCCGCTGGATCTGGCGGCCCGCGCGCGCGAGCTGCTGACGCAGGCCGGTGCGCTGCGCGGCCGGCGCGTGCTGATCACCGCCGGGCCCACGCGCGAGGCCATCGATCCGGTGCGCTACGTCTCCAACCGCTCCTCGGGCAAGATGGGTTTTGCCGTCGCTGCGGCCGCCGCGGGCGCGGGCGCGCAGGTGGTGCTGGTGAGCGGGCCCGTCACCCTGCCCACGCCGCCGGGCGTGGAGCGGGTGGACGTGGAGAGCGCGCGGGAGATGTTCGACGCCACGACGTCGCGTGCGGCCGATGCCGACATCTTCATCGCGGCGGCGGCGGTGTCCGATTACCGCCCGGCGCAGGCGGCGGCGCAGAAGATTAAAAAGCAGGCGGCGCACCTTCAGCTCGAGCTCGAGCGCACCGACGACATCCTGGCCGAGGTGGCGCGGCGCTGTGCGCACGTGTTCACCGTCGGCTTCGCTGCCGAGACGCAGGACCTGGAACGCCACGCCGAGGCCAAGCGGCGCGACAAGGGCTTGGACATGGTCGCCGCCAACTGGGTCGGCGGTGGCCGCGGCTTCGATCGCGACGACAACGCCCTGTGGGTGTGCTGGGAGGGCGGCAGCCGCTGGCTGGCCGCCGCGCCCAAGACGCAGTTGGCGCGGGATCTGATGCAACTAGTGGGCGAGCGCTATGGCAAGGGGGAAGCGGGTGGCTAAGCTGCAGGTGCGTATTCTGGACGAGCGCATGGGGCGCGAATTTCGCCTGCCGGCGCACGCAACCACGGGATCGGCGGGTATGGATCTGCGCGCGTGCCTGGACGCGGCGCTGACGCTGAAGCCGGGCGAGACGCGGCTCATTCCCACCGGCCTGGCGGTGCACATCGGCGACCCGGGCCTGGCGGGCATGCTCCTGCCGCGCTCCGGCCTGGGCCACAAGCACGGCATCGTGCTGGGCAACCTGGTGGGCCTGATCGACTCCGACTACCAGGGCGAGCTCAAGGTCTCGTGCTGGAACCGCGGCCAGGCGCCGTTCACGGTGCATCCGGGCGAGCGCATCGCCCAACTGGTGCTGGTGCCCATCGTGCAGGCGGAGCTCGAGCTGGTCGACGCGTTCGAGGCCAGCGCGCGCGGCGCCGGCGGCTTCGGCCATTCGGGGCGGCGGTGAAGGGCGTTGGATCTGGGTTGGCGGCGCGCGGCGAGCGCGCGCTGGAGGCGGTGATCTTTCGCAGCCGCTGGCTGCTGGCGCCTTTTTACCTGGGGCTGGTGCTGGGGCTCGTGGGCCTGCTGGTGCGCTTCTGGATGGAGCTGCTGCACCTGTTGCCGGCAATCACCGAGGGCAGCGAGAGCCAAACCATCCTGGGCATTCTGAATCTCATCGACCTGTCCCTGGTCGCCAACCTGGTGCTCATCGTCATCTTCAGCGGCTACGAAAGCTTCGTCTCGCGCATCGAGGCCGGCGAGAGCGAGCGTCCGGCGTGGATGGGCAAGGTCGATTTCTCCGGGCTCAAGATCAAGCTCATGGCGTCGCTGGCCGCCATCTCCGGCATCTATCTGCTGGAGGCGCTGCTCAACCTGGCCTCGCAGAGTTGGGAGGCGCTCGCGTGGAAGCTCGGCATCCACGTCACCTTCGTCGTCTCCGGCGTGCTGTTCGCGGTCATGGACCGCATCGAGGCGGGTGCGGCGCGTGGCGAGCCCGAGCATTGACCCCGCGGCGCAATTCAAAGTGACAGGAGCGGCTGGACGATCATGGCGCTGAACAGCGAATCCGCGATGAACGTGGCGCGCGTGCTCACCGAGGCGCTGCCCTACATTCAGCGCTTCTCCGGCAAGACGGTGGTGGTCAAGTACGGCGGCAACGCCATGACCGACGAGACCCTGCAGCGCGGCTTTGCGCGCGACGTGGTGCTGATGAAGCTGGTGGGTATCAACCCGGTCATCGTGCATGGCGGCGGCCCGCAGATCGGGGCGCTGCTCAAGCGCCTGGGCAAGGAGAGCCGCTTCGTGGAAGGCATGCGCGTCACCGACGCCGAGACCATGGACGTGGTCGAGATGGTGCTGGGCGGGCTGGTCAACCAGCACATCGTCAGCCTGATCAACCAGCAGGGCGGGCGCGCCGTGGGCCTGTCCGGCAAGGACGGCGGCCTCATTCGCGCGCGCCGGATGGTTCTGCCCGACGCCGACGGCCGGGACCGCGACATCGGCCAGGTGGGCGAGGTCGAGGCCATCGACCCGGCCGTGGTGGCGGAGCTCGACGCCGGCGGCTTCATCCCCGTGATCGCCCCCATCGGCGTGGGGGCGGACGGGCGCGCCTACAACATCAACGCCGATCTCGTCGCCGGGCGCATGGCGGTCACGCTGCGGGCGGAAAAGCTCATGCTGCTGACCAACGTGCGCGGCGTGCTCGACGGGAAAGGGGGGCTGCTCACCGGCCTCACGCGCACTCAGGTGGAAACGCTCATCCGCGACGGCGTCATCGCGGGCGGCATGCTGCCCAAGGTGCGCTGTGCCCTGGATGCGGTGCACGACGGGGTGCGTGCGGCGCATCTGGTGGACGGGCGCGTCGAGCACGCCGTGCTGCTGGAGCTGTTCACCGACGAAGGCGTAGGCACCCTCATTCGCGCCTGATACATTTTTGTTGTAATCGCAACGTCATCTTTCTGCTATAGTTCCCTGTGTGAAAGATAATTGACAGGCACGGGCGGTTGGCACCGATCGTGCTTGCCGATTAAAAGTGGCTCATCTTCGGTGGGCTATGCCGCCGAAACCTCGATAGGTCGCTCGGCGGGCGCAAAATCGGGCAAGGGAATCAACCCGTTAGGCTGTGTTTTTTTGTGGAATTCGGACAATTCCTGAGCTATAGTGGCGCGTGCAGCTTCGCTGTCACAATAACGTCATGACGTCCTGGTAAGTGACTAATTGGGAGGCAACATGAAGAGAACACCGCTACAGTCTTCGACGGTCGGGTCGACGGTCAAGGCCGTGCTCATCGGCTCCGCCACGGCGCTGCCGCTGATGGCTGCCGCATTCCCGGCCATGGCACAAACGAACGACCAGCAGATCGAGTCGATGCAGCAGCAGATCAACGAGCTGCAGAGCAAGGTGGCCAATCTGCAGAGCTCGCAGACGAAAGCCGCGCCCAAGGGCGCCGAGACCCTGGGCTTTAAGGTCGGCAATACGACCCTGAAGTTCGGCGGCTATGTCAAGCTCGACGCTATCTACAACCTGAACGAGGATCTGGGCCCATCCGCATCGCCTAGTAATATTAACGTCAACGCATCGCGTTCGGATCTCAATCAGGGCCACTTCCGCATGCATGCCCACCAGACCCGGCTGACCTTTGACAGCGCCACGCCGACCGGCATGGGCACGGTCAAGGGTCACGTGGAGGTTGACTTCTACGGCTCGGGCGGCAACGAGGTGGCTTCCAACTCGTACGGCCCGCGCCTGCGCCAGGCCTACATCACCTGGAACCACTGGCTGTTCGGCCAGGCCTGGAGCACGTTCTCCGACTTCCACTACGGCACCACGCTGGACTTCAACGGGCCGGTCGGCGAGATTTTCGAGCGTCAGGCGCAGATCCGCTACACGTTCGACCTGTCCAAGGCCAGTAAGCTGGCCGTGGCCCTGGAGAACCCGCAGGGTGATATTCGCAATAAGGCGGGTGATATTGTTGGGCCGCCTGTGACTTTCTGGGGTTCGGATACGAATCCTGCTGGTAGTTCGAATCCTCAGGACCAGATGCCTGACCTCATCGGCCGCTACGAGTACAACAAAGGCCCGCTGTCCTTCGAGCTGGCCGCTTTGGGCCGCCGCTTCAAGCTGAACGGCGTGTCCGGTAGCGACAGTACCATGGGTTGGGGCGCGGACATCGGCGCCTCCTATGCGTTGCCCACTGGCACCACGCTGATGGCGACCTTCACCGGCGGCGACGGCGTGGGCCGCTACCTGTACGAGCCGTTCGTCGGCGATGCCTACGTGGACAACAACGGCGACGTGAAGGCGCTGGGCAAGTGGGGCGGCACGGCCACCATCTCGCAGAAGCTCGCCCCCAAGTGGACCGCCAATCTGGTCTACGGCTTTGCCAGGGTGCAGAGCATGAGCGGAGTGAATTCCGTGGCAGGTAATTTGGGCAGCGTGCCGGACAAGTTCTCCGATGTGCATGCGAACCTGCTCTACCGTCCGGTGGATCCGCTGATGTTCGGCATCGAGTACATCTACAGCTACGCGAGCTATCAGGATGGCTCGCAGGGCGATGCCAACACCATCCAGTTCTCGACCGAGTACGACTTCTAACGACGTCGGGAGCGAGGTGTTTGAGCCCCCGCGGCGCGCAGCGCTGCGGGGGTTTTTGCGTTCGGCAAGCCATCATCGGCCGCCGTGTACAATGCACACGGTGATCGTTGTTTTCATGCGAACGACGCGCCTGCGTCGCTTTGCCTACCCGGTTTGATTCTGCCAATACCTGAGCCATGACCCGTGCCACAAAGGCCGAGCGCGTGATGCGCTCGCTCCAGCAAGCGATGGAACTGCACCAGCGCGGGCGCCTGGAAGAGGCCGAGCGTCTGTATCGCCAGGTGCTGCGCCGTGCGCCGGGCAACGCCGACGCCCTGCACCTGTGCGGCATGGCGCTGTTCCAGCAGGGGGATGCGGAGCGCGGCGGCGCCATGGTGGAGCAGGCCATCGCCCGCGCGCCCCAAAGCGGTGCGTACCGCTACACGCTGGGCGAGATCCGCCGTACCCAGGCCCGCACCGAGGCGGCGCTGCGCTGCTACGACGCCGCCATCCGGCGCGCCCCCGGCAAGGCAGACGCGCATTTCCAGCGCGGCAACGCCCTGCTGGAGCTGGGCCGCGCCCAAGAGGCGGCCCAAGCCTTCCGACGCGCGCTCGAACTGCGCCCGAAAGACGCCGAGGCGCTTAACAACCTGGGCAATGCGCTGGCCGCCGCCGGCGAGCCCGACTCCGCCATCGACGCCTACCAGGCCGCCGCCGAGGCCAGCCCCGCCGACGCCGGCATTTGGGCCAATCTCGGCGAAGCGCTGCTGGCGCGCGGTCGTCATGCCGAAGCGGAGGGGGCGCTGCGCGCGGCACTGGAGCGTGCGCCCGACCTGCTGCCCACTGCGCTGAGTCTGGCGCGCCTGCTTTCCGAAACAGGACGCCCTTCCGAGGCCGTTGCGCTGCTGCAGGCGCAAGTTGCGCGCCACGAGAACGATGCCCAGGCGCTGTGCGACGTGGGGCAGGCCTTGATCGTGCTGGAAGCCTATGAGCCCGCGCAGGCGCTGTTCCGCCGCGTGCTTAAAAACATGCCGGAAGACGGCACGGCGACGGCCGGGCTGGCCGCGTGCCTGCAGCACCTCGGGCGTTTCGACGAGGCGGCGGCGCTGCACCGGCGCGTGATCGAGGCCCATCCGGGGTCCGGCGGCGCCCACTTCGCGCTCGCCAACAACCGCGCCTTCGAGCCGGACGACCAATATTTGTCGCGGCTGCGGGAGCAGGTCGCCGACGAGGCGCTGGATGCCCACACTCAGGTGCAGCTTTATTTCTCCCTGGGGCGGTTCGAGGAAGCGCGCGGCGACCATGACGCCGCATTCGCCGCCTACGACGCGGGCAACCGGCTGCATGCGAGCGAACACCCGTTCGACGAGGCCGCCTTCCGCGAGCACTTCGAGCGCATCCGGGCGGTGTTCGACCGTGAATTCTTCGAGGCGCACGCCGGGATGGGCGTAGCCAGCGATCTGCCCGTGTTCGTGCTGGGCATGCCGCGTTCCGGCACCACGCTGGTGGAGCAGATCATCAGCGCCCATCGGCAGGCGTTCGGCGCCGGCGAGCTCTCCCACATCCGCCGCCTGGGACGTTCTCTGCCCTCGGAGCTCGCCAGCAACGAGGCTTTTCCCGAGTGCGCGCGCGGGCTCACGGCGGCCGCGGCCAAGGCGCTGGGGCAGCGCTACGTGGACGGGCTGCGCGAGCGCGCCCCGCAGGCGCTGCGCGTGACCGACAAGCTGCCGTTCAACTTCGTGTGGCTGGGGCTGATCGCGGTGCTGCTGCCGCGCGCCAAAATCGTCCACGTCAAGCGCGAGCCCGCCGATACCTGCCTCTCGTGCTATTTCCAGCTCTTCGACGAGGGCATGCGCTTCGCCTACGACCTTACCGCGTTGGGCCATGTCTACCGGCTCTACGACGCGCTCATGGCCCACTGGCGCGAGGTGCTGCCCCTGCCCATGCTGGAGGTGGAGTACGAGGCGCTGGTCGCCGACCAGGAGGCGCAGTCGCGCCGGCTCATCGACTTCATCGGCCTGCCCTGGGACGAGCGCTGCCTCGAGTTCCACCGCGCCGAGCGCGGCGTGCGCACGGCAAGCTTCTGGCAGGTGCGCCAGCCCCTGTACCGCTCCGCCGTGGGCCGCTGGCAGGCCTACGCCCCGCACCTGGACTCCTTGATGCAGGCGCTGGGTCCGCTGGCGCCTGGCGGGGCGGCGCCTGAGCCGAATTCCTAGCGGTTACGCGCCGTAGCGCGCGCGATAGGCCTGGATGCGCCGGTAAGCGCGGGCGTATTCCGGATGCGACTGCAGGAACGCGAGCAGGTCGTCCAGGCGCGCAATGCTGACCACGTCCATGGCGTATTCCTGCCGTACGGCCTGCACGGCCGAGATCTGCTGCGGCCCGCGTTCCTGGCGGTCGAGCGCGATGGCCACGCCCGCCGGCACCGCGCCGGCGGCGCGAATGATTTCCACCGATTCGCGGATGGCGGTGCCGGCGGTGATGACGTCGTCGACGATAAGCACGCGCCCCGCTAACGGGGCGCCGACGAGGCGGCCGCCCTCGCCGTGGTCCTTGGCCTCCTTGCGGTTGAAGCAGAAGGGCACGTCGCGCGCGTGGTCTTCGGCGAGCGCAATGGCGGTGGCCGCAGCCAGGGCGATGCCCTTGTAGGCCGGGCCGAAGAGCATGTCGAAGCCGATACGGCTGTCGACGATCGCCGCGGCATAGTGCCGGCCCAGGCGCGACAGCGACAAGCCCGTGCGGAACAGTCCGGCATTGAAAAAATACGGGCTCACCCGGCCTGACTTGAGCGTGAAGTCGCCGAAGCTCAGCACGTCGGCTTGGATGGCCAGTTCCAGGAACTCGCGCTGATAGCTTTTCATGACGCCTCGGTCGGGGCGGTGGTTGTGGCTCGCCAGTGCCACTTTAACGGATCGGGCGCGCCGTTGCCGACGGCGCTGCGGGCTGGGCCGGGCAGGGCGGCTTTACGCCGGGCGACGAACGGGTAGCATGGGGGGCTTCGGCCGCGCCTGTCCGTCCCCGGCGCCGCCCGCGCACAGGACCCGCCCATGCGAGTGATGACCTTTAATGCCAACGGCATTCGCGCCGCCGCCCGCAAGGGCTTTTTCGACTGGCTGTCGCAGCAGGCGGCGGATGTGGTGTGCGTGCAGGAGACCAAGGCGCAGATCCACCAGTTGCAGCCGGATCCGGTCTTTTTTCCGCGCGGCTACCACGTCTTCTACGAGGACGCCACGGTCCGCAAAGGCTACAGCGGCGTGGCCATCTACGCCCGGCGCGAGCCGGACGAGCTCATCCGCGGCCTGGGCTGGGACGAGTTCGACGCCGAAGGGCGCTACCTGGAGGCGCGTTTCGGCGACGTCGCCATCGTCTCGTTCTACATGCCCTCCGGCACCTCGGGCGACGAGCGCCAGGCGGTGAAGTACCGCGTCATGGACGCGTTCATGGCCCACCTGCGCGAACTGATAGCGAGCGGGCGCGAGTATCTCATCTGCGGCGACTGGAACATCGCGCACAAGCCCATCGATCTCAAGAACTGGAAGAGCAATCAGAAGAATTCGGGGTTTCTGCCCGAGGAGCGCGCCTGGATGGACCGCCTGTTCGGCGACGAGGGCTACGTGGATGCTTTCCGCCGGGTTGACCCGCGCCCGGAGCGCTACACGTGGTGGTCCAACCGCGGCCGCGCCTGGGACAAGAACGTGGGCTGGCGCCTGGACTACCACGTCGCCACGCCGGGGCTGGGCGAACAGGCCGGGCGCGCCGAGATCTACACCGCGGCACGCTTTTCCGACCATGCGCCGCTGACCATGGACTATGACGCCGCGCTTTGAGCGCGCCCTCGAGCTCCTGCGCACGGTGCTGAGCCGGCGCATGCTCGCGGTGCTGTGCCTGGGGTTTGCCTCCGGCCTGCCGCTGCTGCTCACCGTGACCCTGCTGCAGGCGTGGATGCAGCGTGCCGGCGTGAGCCTGGGCGATATCGGGCTGTTCGCGCTGGTCGGCCTGCCTTACACGCTCAAGTTTTTCTGGGCGCCGTTGTTCGACCGCTACCGCCTGCCGCTGCTGGGGCGCCGGCGCGGCTGGCTGGCCGCGGTGCAGATCGTGCTGGGGCTTACCATCGTTGCGCTGGGGCAGACCGATCCGGTGCACCACCCCTGGATGGTGGCGGCAGTAGCGCTGCTGGTCACCTTTTTCTCCGCCAGCCAGGACATCGTCATCGACGCCCACCGGCGCGAGATTCTGCCGGACGCGGAGCTGGGGCTGGGCTCGTCGCTCTACGTGTATGGCTATCGCGCCGGCATGCTGCTCGCCTCCGGCGGCGGCCTGATCCTGGCCGACCACGTGCCGTTCTCCACGGTCTACGCGGTCATGGGGCTGGCCATGGCCATCGGCCTGGGGGCGACGCTGTTCGCGCCGGAGGGCGTGGAGCCGGCGGGGACGCCGCGTACGTTGCGCGCCGCCGTGGTGGAGCCGTTCATGGAGTACTTCGCGCGCCACGATGCGTGGCTGGTGCTGCTGTTCATCCTGCTCTACAAGCTCGGCGACAGCATGGCCACCACCATGACCACGCCGTTCTACCTGCAGCTCGGCTTTTCCATGACCGACATCGGCGCCGTGGTCAAGCTGTTCGGCTTTTGGGCGCTTCTGGGCGGGTTGTTCGTGGGCGGGCTGCTGATGCTGCGCATCGGCATCTACCGCGCGCTGTGGGTCTTCGGCATCCTGCAGGGGGCGAGCACGGCGCTGTTCGCGCTGCTCGCCCACATCGGCGCGAGCCTGCCGTGGCTCGCCGTGGTGATCAGCGGCGAGAATTTCAGCGGCGGCATGGGCACGGCCGCGTACATGGCGTTCATGGCGAGCCTCACGGACCGCAAGTTCACCGCGACCCAGTACGCGTTGCTGTCGAGCCTCATGGGCGTGCCCCGGGTGATCCTGTCGGCCCCCACCGGCTACATGGCGGGCGCGCTGGGCTGGAGCGCCTTTTTCACCGTGTGCGCGCTCATCGCGATTCCCGGCCTGCTGCTGCTCCTGCGCTTCCGCGGTTGGCTGGATGCGGAGGCCGAGGGCGAGCCCGTGCCGGGATAGATGCGCCGCCGCGGTTTGTGTAAGTTCTGGGCTTTCGCACCCGTCGGCTGCCACCAGCGGAGGAGCGTGCCGCCATGCGTGCAACAGGGTTGGGTTTGATGCTGGCCACCGGGCTTTTGGCCGCGCACGCGGCGTCGGCCGCGGTGCGGGCCGGCGCGCCGGCGGATGTGCGTGTCACGGTGTACCGCGACAGCCCCGGTCTGGTCAGCGAGGCGCGCGCCGCGCGCATTCCGCCGGGGCCCGTGCGGCTGCTGCTGGATGGCCTGCCGGCGCACCTAGTGGCGGATTCCCTGCGCCTGTTCGCGCCGGGCATGACGGTGCTCTCCGAACGCCTGCGCGACCGGCCGCTGTCCGCCGCCGCCCTGCGCCAGCGGGCGTTGGGCAGGAAAGTGACGCTCTACCCCAAGGCGCAGACTGACCCGAAAGGCGGGCTTTCGGCGACGCTCGTCGCCGTCCAGGGCGGAGCGCCGGTGGTGCGCGCGCACGGGCGTCTGGAGGTGATCGACGCGGCGAGCCCCTGGCGCATCGCCTATCCGGCGGGCCTGGCGCCGGCAAAGGCCGGCACGCGCGTGACGGCGCGCGTCAAGGGCCCGGCCGGCGGCCCGGTCGCGCTCACTTATCTGACCGATGGGCTGAGCTGGCACGCGGATTACGTGGCGACGCTGAACGGCAAGGGCACGCGGCTCGCGCTGCAGGCCTTCGCCAGCGTCAGCAATAGTTGCGGGCGGGATTTCGACGGCGCCCGTGTGAGCGTGGTGGCCGGCCATCTGCACCACGCCGCCAAGCCGCGCCCGCGCATGCTGGACATGGCCTCGGCGGCTGCGTCCAGGCAGCGCGCCCAGGTCGAGCCGCTGTTCGCGTATTACGTTTTTCGCCTTCCGGGCAGCATCGCGCTGCGCAATGGCTCGACCACACGTCTGCCGCTGATGGCGCCGCTGTCGTTGTCCGTCAAGCGCGAATACCGCATTGAGGGGCAAGGCGTGCAGCCGACCCCCGGCGCGCAGAGCGGCGCTATCCGGCACCATGCGCAGGTGCTGTTGCACCTCAAAAACAGCGCCGGCGGGCCCCTCCCCGCCGGGATGTGGCGCCTCTACGGCGAACGCGCCCAGGCGCCGGCGCTGCTGGGCGAGGACCGCGAGTCCGACATCCCGCGCGGCGCGGCCTTCACGCTGAACGCGGGGCGCGCCGTGGACATCGCCGCGCGGCGCACCGAGCTGTCGCGGCGGCGCATCGATGCCAAGACACAGAGCGCGCGCTGGCGGGTGCGCGTGCACAACGCCAAGGCGAAGGCCGTGCGCGTTCGTGTGGTGGAGCCGTTGCCCGGCACTTGGACCATCGAGCAGGAGAGCGCAGCGCATGAGCGCGTGGATGCCGCTCATGCGGCCTGGCTGCTCACAGTGCCGGCCGGCGGCGCGACCACCCTGAGCTACCGCGTTCGCTGGCAATGACGGGCGTTGGGGATGCCACGCCGACCCGTCTGCTGTGCTTCGGCCACCGCGGCGCGCTCGCCCATGCCCCGGAGAACACGCTCAAGGGCGTCGAGCGCGGCGTCGCGCTGGGCGCGGACTGGATCGAAATCGACGTGCAGCTCTGCGCCGGCGGGCGTGCGGTAGTCATTCATGACCGCCGCCTGGAGCGCTGCACTTCCGGCCACGGCCTGGTCGCGGACACGCCGTGGGCGGCTCTGCGCGCCCTCGATGCCGGCGACGGCGAGCGCATCCCGCTGCTGGACGAGGTGTTCGAGCGCGTGGCCGGCCGCGCCGGGCTCAACGTGGAGATCAAGGGCCCGGGAGCGGCTCCCGAGGTGGTGCGCGTGGCACGGCGCTGGCTCGCGCGGGGCTGGCCGGCGGAGCGGCTGTTGCTGTCGTCGTTCGACCATCGCCAGCTCGCCGATGTCCGCCGGCTGGCGCCCGAGTTGGGCGTTGGCGTGCTGCTCGCCGGGGTGCCGCTGGATCTGGCGGCCTGCGCCGAGGCGCTGGGTGCGCGCTCGGTCAACCTGAGCGTGGATTTTCTGGATACGGCGTTGCTCGAGGATGCCCGCCGGCGGGCGTTGCGCGTCTATGTGTACACGGTCAACGACACCGACGACATCGAGCGCTGCCGCCGCCTCGGGGTGGACGGTGTGTTTTCGGATTACCCGGAACGGGTCGTGCGGGGTGCCTCGGGTTCTTAATGGGAGGGCGGCTCAGAAGCTGTTTCAGAAGCTGTTGAAGAACCGTCGCGAGCGCAGTAGATTCAAAAGCTTCTCAGTCGAGCGCGTCCAAGTCGTCCAGCGGATTGTGCCAGGCGGGACGCCAGGCGTCGTCGGCGTCGTAGTCGTCGCCCTTGACGTCCAGCGCACCCGAGACATCCTCCGGCTCCGCCGCTTTGACCAACGCCAGGCTGGTCCAGGCGTCGAAGTCGAACTCCTCCAGCGTACCGTCGAAGTACTGGACTTCGATGGATTCGCTCTCCGCGTCTACCGCCACGATCTCAAACGGTGCATCGGGCGGCGCCTGATACCATTCACCCACGGCCGGCGGCTGCAGCGAATACGGCATGGCTGGTGCCCCTTTGTCGGTCGCCCGCGCCCATGGCCCATGGTCGGGCAATGCATGGTGACCCGTCTCGGGGTCGCGCCGGCACGCCCGGTGGGCGAGGCGGCTAAGGACTCCGCGAGCCGGGTCGGGCCACGGCTCCATTGCTTAGCTATAGTCCGCCGCCGCGTCCCATGCAAGGGGCGCCTTTCGCAGGCTGCCAACGGCCGAGGCGCCATACTGCGTGCCGGTCCCGGCCCGT
>Ga0102962_1000101_pt1 | contig 52347 bp, 48 predicted proteins | sample SalPonF2_C_D2_MG_FD_84519 | JGI IMG/M metagenome (GOLD analysis project Ga0102962, IMG submission 84519) | Salt pond soil microbial communities from South San Francisco under conditions of wetland restoration - Salt Pond MetaG SF2_C_D2_MG ...
AGACCACTCCGAGAGCACCCACACAAGCTACTCACAAACCACTTTTTTAAAGAACCGCTTAACGCGCCAACGCGCTAAGCAAGGCCGCACATTCTATACCCACTCTACGACAAGTCAAGTGGGCAATCTCACCGGCTTGCGGCGCGCCGTCGAGAAGCGAAATTATGCGGCGTCGCCAGCCAACGTGTCAAGCGCGTGACACCCCAGAGATCAGACACGTGAACGGGTACGCCTAGTCCGGGGTATGCCACCATATCCGCAGGCGCCGCCGCCCGAACCGTTTCGCGGCCTTCAAATCGTTCCCCATATAGATATCCACCACGCGGTGCTCGGCCCGATCCGTCTTATCAAGCACGATGAAGTCATGCTTGAACCCGGCGATCGCGATCTTCGTGCCGTCCCCGAGCCCCAAAGGTATGAGGTCGGGGGACACGGCAACCGCGTGCATACCGGGATGCAACTCATTGCCCCATGCGCCCTTGTAAGGGTCGCCCTGGGTTTGCGCCGGCGTCGATGTATAGGCCGTTACCGTCACCACGGTTGAATGATAGCCGGCGAAGGCCGGCACCGTACCCGCCACCGCAACGACCAATGCCGTGAGGACAGCCCTTAGCACGACTCCCATCGCTCGCCTCCTTGCAACTGGCTGCACGACTTTCGGGATCCGCAAACCCGACCTAACTTACTGTATCACTTGGGCAAGTAGGCGCTAGAGCACACCCGTGCCGCACACGCGGGCGGGCGCCCCGCCGCTACGCGCGTCAGCTCGCCACCCAATCGCGCGCGCATTCGCCGATCAATGCCGGGCCACGGTAAATCAGGCCGGAGTAGAGCTGGACCAAATGCGCGCCGGCCTCGCGTTTGCGACACGCATCCCGGCCGCTCAAGATGCCGCCGACTCCGATGATCGGTATGGCATCGCCCAGGACCCGCGCCAGGCCCGCCGTAACGCGCGTGGCGCGCTCCATGAGCGGCGCACCGCTCAAGCCGCCCTGTTCGCGCGCGAGCGGCTCCGCCTCCAATCCATCACGGGACAGGGTGGTATTGGTCGCAATCACCGCATCCATGCCATTACTCACTAACGCGTCGGCAACGGCCCCTATCTCATCGTCGCGCAGATCCGGCGCTATTTTGATTGCCAGGGGCATGCGCCTGCCGTAGCGGTCGCAAAGGCGCTCACGCTCTGCATTCAGTCCGGCCAACAGTTTGCCCAGCGCAGGCCCCTGTTGCAGCTCGCGCAGGCCCCGAGTATTGGGCGAAGAAATGTTGACGGCCACGTAGCTGGCATGACCGTAGACTTTGCGCAAACAGATCAGGTAGTCGTCGAGCGCGTTCCCCATGGGCGTATCGGCGTTCTTGCCGATGTTGACGCCCAACACTCCGCGATAGTGCCTACGCCGCAACCGCGAGACTAGATAATCGACCCCCTTGTTGTTGAAGCCCAAACGGTTGATGACCGCTTGCTGGCGCACCAGACGGAACACCCGCGGTCGTGGATTGCCGGCCTGGGCGCGCGGCGTGACCGTCCCCACTTCGATAAAGCCGAAGCCCAGTGCCGCCAGTCCATCGATGCATTCGCCGTTCTTATCGAAGCCGGCCGCCAGCCCGACCGGATTCGCAAATCGCAGCCCCATAAGTTGCACCGGCGCGGAAGGGGCCGCCGAGCCCGAGGCGTATCGCAGCCATGGCGCAGGCACCCGACGCAACACGCGAATGGTCGTCTTGTGCGCGCGCTCGGCCTCGAGAAGGAACAGTGCCCGCCGTACGCAGCCGTAAGGGATTGGCACAACCGCGGCCGCGTTGGGCTCAGTCAAGCTTGGCGGCGTCCACTGCGGCGAAACGGTGACCGAGCTTCAGCGCCTTTGTCGACAGATAATGCGCGTTGTGCCGGTTGCGTCCATGTTCGATCGGCACGCGATCTACGACCTCGATGCCGCCGGCCCGCAACGCATCAATTTTCAGGGGGTTATTGGTCATGAGCCGCACGCGCTTTATGCCCAGATCGCGGTAGACCGCGACCGCGTTGTCATAGCGGCGCGCATCGGCGGGGAAGCCCAGGCGTTCGTTCGCCTCCACCGTGTCGGCCCCCGCGTCCTGCAAAGCGTAAGCACGGATCTTGTTGGCAAGGCCGATGCCGCGTCCCTCCTGGCGCAGATACACGAGCACACCCTCACCCTCCTGCGCGATCGCGCGCATTGCGGCTTCCAACTGCGCACCGCAATCGCAGCGCAGACTGAACAGGCCGTCACCGGTGAGACATTCGGAGTGGACCCGGCTCAACACCGACGCCGGCCGGCGCCAGTCACCCAGAGTCAGCACGATATGTTCCTGATCCGAGCCGAGGCCGCGGTAGACATGAATCTGGAACTCAGCCCACGGTGTCGGCAAGCGGGCCACCGCGATCTTGGAGATGCTCATTGAGGGTCTAAATGAATCCCGGCGTGGGGAATTTGCACCTATTCTACCCGCCGCGGTTTTGTAGCGCACAGCCCACCCGGGCGGCGTCCCGCGGATGATGCGCGTTCCCGCAGTCCTTCGGCGCCACCCGTCGGAATCCAGACGGCCGCCGGTACCCACTGCCCGCACAACGTGGTAAAAAGGGCTGTGAAACTCGGCGCTGGGAGAACAAGCGGATGCACCGTCTCGCGCGATCCTGGATGTTGCTGGTCCCGATTCTGTTGGGTGTGGCGGTCTGTGGCGCCGCGGCCGCCGCGACGCCATCGAGCGCGCAACCGCAACTGCGCTACGCATCCACTGTTCCCACCGTCGGCGGTAACAGTCAGGCGCTGGCTCTGGTATTTGCCAACAGTTTTGCGCCCAAAGGCAACTTTTCCGATTACATTATCGTGGTGGACGATCAGGGCAATCATGTGCATGGCCACTGGCAGGTGGCAAAGCGGCATAATGTGCTCCTCTTCCCCGTCCCCGGCCCCGGCACCTATCACATCATTCTCACGCCGGGTCTGAGCAGCGCCCAGGGCGGGGTGTTGCGTACCCGTTACAGCGGCCGCCTGACGGTAAAGTAATCAGAATCACGGCGCTTGCGAGCGCACGTGCGTTCCCCGTAACCTAGCCAGCAGTCGCGACGGGCGCTGCGGCCGGCGCCTCCACCGCTGTTTGCTTAGTTTCGCTAGATGCCGACACTTTATCTGGTTCGCCACGGGCAGGGCTCGTTTGGTACGCAAAACTACGACCGCCTGTCGCCGCTGGGCGAACGCCAGGCGCGCCTGCTGGGCTTGCATCTGCGCTCAACGCATAACGAATTCGTGGGCGCTTACAGTGGCACCCTGGAGCGCCAGCGCCGGACCGCATCGATCGCGCTGTCGCAAATGCCCTACTCGGCTCCGAGCTTGAGCGAGCACACAGCCTTCGACGAATACGACGCTGAAGCCATCGCCAGCGCGTACCTGCCGCGCGCGGTCCGGGGCAGCGGGCGCTCGGGCGATGCGCGCCGCGCCTTGTTTAGCGACGCCAAACTGTTCCAGAGCACATTTGGACAGATCCTGGAAGCGTGGGTGCGCGGGGAGCCGCACGACCACCCGCGGCTGGAGTCCTGGGACAGTTTTCGTCAGCGATTCCGCGCCGCGCTGAGTGCCCTCAGCGCCGCTCATGGCCGTCGCGATCGGCTGCTGATCTTCACCTCCGGCGGCGTGATTGCCCTTGCTGTTCAAGAGGCTCTCGGACTCGACGCCCAGCACACGGTGCGCATCAACTGGAGCGTGCACAATGCCTCGGTGACGCGTGTCCATTTGGGACGCTCCGGCCCCCGGCTGCTCGGATTCAACAGCGTTGACCACCTGGAACGGGCGGGCGACCCGGCGCTGATCACGTTCCGCTGAGCACGAGCGGCAATGCGGGAAACGGGAGAGGTTGGTGAGCGAGACATTCAAGGCCTTCAGATGCGGGGTGCAGTTGTCGACGCAGGAGCTTTCCTACAGCATTTTCCGCCAGGATCCGGAGGCTGTTCAGGTCAAGAAGGAAGCCGTGGCGGTGCGCAATCTCACGCGCATCGTGGACGCGACGTTGCGACTCGCTAACTCCAAGGGCTTTCAGGCCATGAGCCTGCGCGACCTCAGCGCCCAAACCGGCCTCAGCATGGGCGCGCTCTACGCCTACATCCGCAGCAAGGAAGATCTGGTCTCTCTGATTCAGCAACACGGCCGCTTGCTTGTCGGCGGCATCTTGAGAGACCGCTTGGCGCAGGTTCGGGATCCCACGCAACGGCTGCGCGTCGCAATCCGCACCCACTTGTTCCTGAGCGAGATGATGCAGCCCTGGTTCTATTTCGTCTATATGGAGGCGAAGAATCTGCCCGAGCGCGAGCGCCGCCAGGCGGTGGAGGCGGAGCTGTCCACGGAACACCTCTTCCACGACATCATCACCGCCGGGCAGCGCGACGGCGGCTTTCGCGATATCGATGCGGATCTATTGGCCGCCTGCCTCAAGGCGGTGCTGCAGGACTGGTATCTCAAGCGCGCGAAGTATCACCGGCGCCAGGTCAGCGTCGATGCATACGCCGCTTTCGCGGAGGATATCGTACTCTCCTACCTGGCCCCCTCGGCCAGCCGCACGCGACCTGAAAACCGCACCGTCGCGGACCAATCCTGAAAGGCTCCGCCGGGGCAGCTACAATACGCGCCTATGACGGAACCGCAAGAGCGCACCGCCCGACCGCCCCGCCGCCTTTGCGTCGCCCCCATGATGGGGCTGACCACGCGCCATGCGCGTTATTTCCTGCGGCTTATCACACGCCACACCTGGCTATATACGGAAATGGTGACGACCGAAGCGTTGCTGCGCGCGAACCCAGGGCACCTGCTGCGCCATCATCCGAGGGAGCGCCCGGTCGCTCTGCAAGTAGGCGGCAACGAGCCGGCCGCCCTCGCCCGCTGTGCCGCGCTCGGACAAGAACAGGGCTTCGACGAAATCAACCTGAACGTTGGCTGCCCCAGCGACCGTGTACAAAGCGCCCGATTCGGAGCCTGCCTCATGGCCCAGCCGGACGTGGTCGCTGCCGGCGTGCGCGCCATGCTCCAAGCCTGCGATATCCCGGTTACGGTCAAGACCCGCATCGGCATCGATCACATGGACGAATACAGCGACCTGGCGCGCTTCGTCGAGCGTGTCGCGCGCGCGGGTTGCACCACGTTCATCGTGCACGCTCGAAAAGCATGGCTGCGCGGGCTGAGCCCGCGCGAAAACCGCGACGTGCCGCCGCTGCGCTACGAATCCGTTTACCGTCTGAAGCGGGAATTTCCCGCGCTCGAGATCATCCTCAACGGCGGTGTGCGCTCATGGCCGGAGATCCGGGCGCATCTGCACCACGTCGACGGCGTTATGCTTGGCAGGGCCGCCTATCACGATCCGTATCTGCTGGCCAGCGCCGACCGGTTGTGCTTCGCCGATGCGCGGCCGATACCCTCGCGCGGTCAGGTCATCGAAGCGCTGATGCCGTACGTACGGGAGGAGTTGGCGCGCGGAACGCGCCTGCACCACATCAGCCGACACCTTCTGGGGCTGTTTCAGGGCCGTGCAGGCGCCAGGCGGTGGCGACGCTACCTGAGCCGGCACGCCTGCCTTGCGGACGCCGATGAACACGTCATCCGCGCGGCCCTGTCGCAACTCGCAAACACGGACGGCATGCGCGCGGTCGCATGACGTCCCCAGCCTTCAGCCCGGCCATGGAAATTCATTTCATCTCCGACCTGCACCTGGAGCCCTCGCGTCCCGGCTTGACCGACATTCTGCTGCGCTATCTCAACGGCACAGCGCGCCAGGCCGGGGCACTGTACGTGCTCGGGGATTTTTTCGAATTCTGGATCGGCGACGATATCTCCATCGACGACAATGCCGCCGTCATCGATGCCTTAGCCGCGTTGGCCGATAACGGTACGCGCGTGTATTTCATGCACGGCAATCGCGATTTTCTGATTGGCGCCGACTTCGCCCGCCGCGCGCGGGCGCGGCTGCTCGACGATCCGACGGTCATCGACCTGGGCGGGGCGCGCACCCTGCTCATGCACGGCGACACCCTTTGCACCGACGACGAAGCCTATCAGCGCTTCCGCGCCCAGGTGCGCGACCCCGACAACCAGCGCCAGTTCCTTGCCTTGCCCGCGGCTCAGCGGCGCCAGATCGCCCAGACCCTGCGCGGGAGCAGCCGCTCAGAGCAGGCCGGCAAATCGATGGACATTATGGACGTCAATGGCCAGGCCGTGCGCGAAGCCATGCAACGCCATGGCGCCACCCGTCTGATCCACGGCCACACTCACCGCCCGGCCAGGCACCGCGTGGATCTTGACAACCGGAGCGCGGAGCGCATCGTGCTATCAGACTGGCATGACGAACGCGGCAGCGTGCTTATTTGCAACGACAGCGGCTGTCGCTTTCGCGACCTCACCTAGTCAGGACGACTGCGCGCCCCTGAGGACGCCGCGGCTTCGCTGCCGAGCCAGTCCAGTTCCGCGTCGCTAAATCCGGACCGGCGGCGGGCAGCGACGTTCAGCGGGCCGCGTACGCGCCCGCTCATCAACTTCCGCACCAACTCCCGGAACACGGGCTCCGGGGCGAGGCGCTCAAGCTGGCAGGCATGGTGAAACCAGCGCGTGCCGATTGCGACGTGCGCTTCCTCCTCATGCAGAATGACCCGAAGGCAATTGACGGTCTGCGTGTCTCCCACGGCCTGCAAGCGCTCGATCATGCCGGGGGTCACATCCAGGCCGCGGGCTTCCAGCACGCGCGGCACCAACGCCATCCTTGCCGCCAGACGATCGGCGGTGCGCCGGGCCATCTCCCACAAGCCGTCGTGGGCGGCGAAGTCTCCATAGGCGAAGCCCATGGCGTGCAGACGATCCTGCATGAGGGCGAAATGCCGTGCTTCGTCCGCCGCGACCTGCAACCAATCCCGGTAATAGGCGCCGGGCAGCCCGCGGAATCGGTACACCGCGTCCAGCGCGAGATTGATCGCATTGAACTCGATATGGGCGACGGCGTGCACCAGCGCCGCCCGGCCGTGCGGCGTCGAGAGCCGGCGCCGCACCAGCTTACGCGGCGCGACCAACTCGGGTCTGGCCGGGCGTCCCGGTTCCGCGATCGGCTCGGGCCCGGGACCCGACACATCGACCAGGCCCTCACCCCAGGCACGGACCAAGGCGCCAACACGACGGCGCTTGTCCAGAGGATCCCGCGCTGCAAGCGCATCACGCGCCGCTTCGAACAGGGCCAGGCGGCTCACGACCCGAGTCCCCTGGCCAGGTCGGCAATGATGTCGTGCGTATCCTCCAGGCCCACGGCGAGACGGATCAGCCCGTCGCCCACGCCGGCGGCCGCCCGTTGTGCCGGCGTCAACCGGGCGTGCGTGGTCGTGGCAGGATGGGTGATGGTGGTACGCGCATCCCCCAGATTGGCGGTGATCGAGATCATGCGCGTGGCGTCAATCAGGCGCCACGCAGCGTCGCGCCCGCCGCGCACGTCGAATGAGACAATGCCGCCAAAGCCCCGCTGCTGGGCGCGGGCCAGTGCGTGCTGCGGGTGCTCTTCGAGGCCGGGATAATGGACGCGCTCGATGCCCGGGTGCGCGGCCAGCCAGCGCGCAACCTGCGCCGCATTGTCGCAATGGGCACGCATGCGCAGGCTCAGCGTCTCCAGCCCTTTGAGAAAAACCCAGGCGTTGAACGGGCTCATGCAGGCGCCGGTGTTGCGCAGGAAACGGAATATCCGGCCGTGCACGCGCTCGGCGTCCCCGACCACCGCACCGCCGACGCAACGTCCCTGGCCATCCAGGTACTTGGTCGCCGAGTGAATGACCAAGTCCGCCCCCAACGCCAGCGGACGCTGCAGCGCAGGCGTGCAAAAGCAGTTATCCACGACCAGGGCGGCGCCGCAGCCGTGCGCTATCTCCGCAATCGCCGCGATATCGGACAGCCGGGTTAACGGATTGGACGGCGTCTCCACGAACAGCAGCCGCGTGCGGGAGGTCACGGCATCGCGCCAGGCGGCGGGATCGGTGGGCGATACGAAAGAGGTTTCGATGCCGAACCGGGGCAATTGAGCCGCAAAGAAATTCGTCGTCGAGCCGAACAGGGCATCCGAGGCGATGATTTCATCGCCGCTCTGCAGCAACGCCATACACGTGGTCATCACCGCGGCCATGCCGGACGCGGTGGCAAGGCAGGCTTCGCCGCCCTCCATGGCCGCCAGCCGCCGCTCGAACGCACGCACTGTCGGATTGGTGAAGCGGGAATAAATGTTGCCCGGTTGCTCACCGGCAAAGCGTGCGGCGGCCTCGGCCGCGCTGGCGAACACGAAGCTCGACGTTGCGTATATGGGCGCGGAGTGCTCCTGCTCGTCGGAGCGCATCTCGGCGGCACGAATGCCCAGTGTCGCCAGCCCCCAGTCGGGGTCAGGCTCGGTCTCCATCATCGTATCCTCTGGATTACGGATCGGCGCAACGGCTGGCGCTGCGATCGGCTGCGTCCGATGATGCGAGGCCCTAGGCGCAAAAAAACCCGCAGGCAAACCCGGCAGGTCGGCCCGCTTAGCGACATTTGTATAGCGCCCGCAAGGCAGGTACAAATCGGCGCATGCCGTTCGAGCCTAACGGGCGCTCTGCGCGCTGTCAACGCGGATCGTCTTTAGCCTTCGCTTCTTCGGTTGGGACCGCGCCGCCATCCGGGTCATTGCCGAGCGCCTCGTCCCGAAAATAGGCGGGCTGCTGACGGCTTCGGTTGACCGACAGGCGGAACACATCGAACCGGTTATACCCGCCCACCACGTCATGGAACTGCTTGGGCTCGACGCACTCGTCCAGATCCACATCGGCATACAGCAGCTCTTCGGCATCGCACACCGGCCCGGCACAAACACGCCCCATTGGATCCACGACCATGGACACGGAACGCGGGCTGTCGCGCAGGATGCGCCCAGCCTCAGTGCTCACACCAGACAATGTTTCCATGGTCGCTTTATCCACAAAGCCGGAGGCCACGACATTGAAGCACTTGGCCTCGAATGCGTGCGCCGCAGCACGGATGCGGATCGCGTCGGCCAGATCGTAGCGCTGTGCCTGAGCCGGGTCACGGGTGGGCCACGCCGGCGGGTAGCTGGATATGTGCACCTGCTCGCCCTGTGCCATCAGCGCGTAACGCGCCAGCGGATTGGTATTCTCGCCGCAAATGAGCGCGCCGAGGCGGCCCGCAGCCGTGGCCACGACGCGAAGCCCGGCGCCGTCGCCCGGTGCCCAGGTAAGCTTTTCGTAAAACGTGGGCATCAGCTTGCGATGATGATTCAGCAACTGCCCGTCGGCGCCGATCAACACATTGCTGTTCCACAGGCAGCCGACGCTGACTGTGGTGCTCTCGCTGAAACCGAGGGAAACCAGTATCCCGGCGCGGCGGGCGGCCTCGCGAACGCGCGCCATCTCGGGCCCGTCCACGCGCATGGACTGGTCGGCCATTGCGATGAAATAGTCATGGCAGTGGATCGGCGCCTGTAGCGCCGACCACAGCGGGAAGGCGGGTATATAGCTTTCCGGGAACGCGATCAACCCGGTACCGTGGCGCGCAGCCTCTGCGATCGCATCGCACGCCTTGGCCACGCTTGCCTCGCGGTCGAGAAACGCCGGCGCCAGATGGGCTGCTGCCACTCTGAGCTTGTCAGACACATTCCCTCCGATGCCGGCCTCAGCCCGACGACTCAAACGCCCAGATAGCTGTGCATCACGTCCGGCTTGGTCTGGAGCTCATCGGGCGTACCCTCATAGACCATGTGCCCGTTGTTGATGATGTAGCAGCGGCTCGACAGGCTCAGGGCAGCCTTCACATTCTGCTCGACAATGACGAATGTCTGGCCCTGCTGCGCCAGCTCCCCGCACACCCTCACCAGATCGTGCACGATGATGGGCGCCAGACCTTCAAACGGCTCATCCAACAGAATCAGTTTGGCATCGCGGATAAGCGCGCGCGCAATGGCGAGCATTTGCTGCTCTCCGCCGGACAGATCCTTGCCGCGGCTCTTGCGCCGCTCATCCAGCCGCGGGAAGGTGTCGTAGATGCGGTCGAACGACCACGCATTGTCGGCGCTCATGGCCGCGAGTTTGAGGTTTTCGTGAACACTGAGGTTACCGATGATGCGCCGTTCCTCCGGCACCAACTGCATCCCCAGATTGGCGATCTGGTAAGGCGACATGCCGGCAATATCGCGCCCGTCGAAGACAACATCGCCGGAGCGCGGCCGGACCACGCCCATCAGGGATTTAAGCGTGGTACTTTTTCCGGCGCCGTTGCGCCCGAGCAGCGCCACCACTTCGTTGGCCTCCACTCGCAGGCCCACATCGAACAAAATGTGGGAATCGCCGTAGTAGCTGTTGATGTCGCGCACTTCCAGCAAGCTCATTGCTCTTCCATCCCTCCCAGGTAGGCTTCCTGGACTTCGTGGCTGCCCTGGATTTGCTCCGGCGTACCCTCCACCAACAGTTCTCCTTCATAGAGCACCGTGATGCGTTCGGCGAGCTCAAAGATCGCATCCATGTCGTGCTCGACGATGACCAGCGTGCGCCCCTCGCGAATGGACTGCAGCAACGCTTTGGTTTCCTCGCGCTCAGCCGGGCTCATGCCCGCCAGCGGCTCATCCAGCAGCAGCACGGTGGGCTCCGTCGCCAACGCCAGGCCGATCTCGAGACGCCGCTTCTCGCCATAGGCGAGCACGCTCGTCGGCAAATCGGCACGCTCCTCCAAGCCCACGAGGTGCAGCGTACGCTCGATCTGCTCCTCGAGCCCCTTTACCTGCGCGAGGCGCGCCAGCATGTCGAGGCGGAACGGGCCCCGGGCGCGCGCGAGCGCCGGGATCGCCAGATTTTCGCGAACCGTAAGGCTGTTGAACAACTGGTTGATCTGGTAGCTCTTGCTCACGCCGAGCTGGCATACCTTCGATGCGCCCAGTGCCGTGACCCGTTGTCCGTGCATGTAGACGTCGCCGGAGGTGGGCTTCACCTCCCCCGCCAGCATTTTGAACAGCGTGCTCTTGCCGGCGCCGTTGGGGCCTATGAGCGCCCGCAGTTCTCCGCGTGCCACGGAGAGCGAGACGTTGGTCACGGCCTTGACCCCGCCGTAGTGCTTGGTCAGCCTGTGCGCCTCGAGCGCGGCTGCGCCTTCCTTGGGCTCGAGCTGGCGCACGTGAGAGAAGATCGGTGCGGCGGCTGTACGCGCCGCCGTTGCGGTATCGCCCGCGCCGGCGTTCGGCGCGTCCCCGCCCGCTGCGGCGGATTCACCGCCGGCGTCCGCTTGTCGCAGGGCCTTGCGGTGGCGGAACCGCCCCAGGATCTCCCCGCAGATGCCGCGGCGGAACACGGTGATCAGGAGCACGAACACCACCCCCAGCAAAAGCTTCCAAATGGCGCCGATATCGGGGATGTTCTGCAGCACGTCGCGCCCGTACAGCCAGACCACCGAGCCGAACAACGGCCCGATCAGCGTTCCCGCGCCGCCGATGACGGTCTGCATCACGAGCTGGCCCGAGGTGTCGAGTGCGAACGCATCCGGCGGCATGTAGGCCTGCAGCACTCCGAGAAGGCCGCCCGCGAGGCCGCCGTATGCTGCCGCAACCACAAACACCGCCAGCTTGTATTTATGCACTTCGTGGCCGAGCGCAACCGCGCGCTGCGTATTTTCGCGGATGGCCACCAGGATGGAGCCGAACGGCGAACGCACCAGCCGCCGTGCCAACAGGTACCCCAGCCAGAACAGAACCGCCATGAAAGCGTACATGCTCCAACCTGTTTCGATATGGTAGGTGAAAAAGCCTAGGTTCACGCTCGGGGTCGGGACCCCGGGCAGCCCGTTCTCACCCCCGGTCCATGCTTTCAGCGGCGAGTTCTCCAGGAAGAACGACATCTCTCCGAACGCGAGCGTGATCATGGCGAAATAGATGCCCGTGCGGCGCAGCGCAAAGATGCCGATAAACACGCCATAAGCCGCCGATGCGACCGTACCGATGAGCAGGGCGATCCATACGCTGCTCAAAATGCCCGAAGTCAGCAGATAGGCGGCGGAAAAGCCCCCCAGCCCGAAGAAGGCTGCCTGGCCGAAGGACAACAGCCCCGTAAAGCCGAACAGCAAATCGAAGCCGAGTCCGAACAGGCCCCACACCAGGATGCGAGACAAGATGTCCGCGTTGAATCCGATGAACGGAAGCACGAAGGGCGCCGCCAGCAGGGCGAGCGCGGTAATGACTTCCGGCGTCCAAACGCGCGCCGAACGACGCTTTGCCAACCCCATTACTCCCGCCCCTCGACGCCGAACAATCCTTGCGGGCGCAACACCAGCACCAACGCCATCGCCAAGTACAGCATCACTTGCGAGTAAGCCGGGTTGAACATCGATGTGAGGCTGAGAATTTCTCCGGCGATAAGCCCCCCAACGATCGCCCCCGGGAAAGAACCGAGACCACCGATGACAACAACCACGAACGACTGCACCAGCACCGTTGCCCCCATATCCGGCGCCACCGAAACGATCGGCGAATAAATCACGCCAGCGAACCCGGCCGCAGCAGCACCCAGCCCGAACACGGCCAGAAAGGTCTTTTTTACGTTGATGCCCAGCATGCCCACCATGAGGTCATCTTCGATACCCGCCCGCACGATCAGGCCCAGACGCGTGCGGTAGAGGAGCACATAGAGCAGCAGCAGGGTAACCGCAATGATGATCAGGACCAGGAGGCGGTATTTGGGATAGATCAGAAACCCCATCTGCACCACACCGTTGCCCCAAGTCGGGTGCGATACGCGCTGCGACAGCCCGCCGAAGATCAAGCGTATGACCTCGACGATGACGATTCCCACGCCGAACGTCATCAGGATCTGGTCTTCCGGCGGGCGCGAATAGTAGAGGCGTACCAGCCCGCGCTCCAGGATCACGCCCAGCACAAGCACCACAAGCGCCCCGCTGGCCATCGCCAGGACAAAGGAATGGGTGTGTCCCATGACCACATAGCCGGCATAGGCGCCCACCATAAACAACGCCCCGTGGGCGAAGTTAAGCACGCCCAATGTGCCCAGGATGATGGTCAGGCCTGTGCTCACCAGCGCAAGCAATGTGCCCATTGCCAGCCCGTTGAAGAGCTGCGAAAGGAAAAGTGGCAGGCTCGGCATACCTAGTACCCCGCCGGCCGCCGCGGCAGCCGGCTCCCCAGATACCACCGTTCGCCGCCCCGTTCCGGGGTGCCCTGTTTGCTCATGCTCTCCTCCATCCGCCCGCTAACGGCGGTCCCGATTCACCGCATCAAGTCTCTACATCTGTTACAAGCGCGCCGGCACCGAACCCACGGTGCCGGCGCGCTCAGTGCTCGCTGCCTTTGGCTGCCCAGCCGGGCCCCGCCATCCACTGTGGCCAAACAATGCCAGCTCCCGGCCGGGGATGCCACAAACGCCATGGACCGGACAGCCGGATTCCAGCCGCCTATCCACGCCAAGCTGTTTTGCTTACCTCTCTTTCTCGCCCCAGCCCGCGCCGCCATGGCGGATTTGCCCACCATGATGTCCGGTGGGGCCGGCGACGCGCTCACGCGCTGTCGCAAGCCCTGTCCCGCACTCCCATGCGGCTCGCACCACCGCCGTTGCGCCCACGGCCGGCGCGGACGGTACCCGTACAGCCCTTTGGGCTGGCCACGCTACGGTGGCGATTATAGTGCAGTGCCCGCAAACCCGCTCCTTTGCCGGACTGCGTCCCGTGGCGGTATCCATGCCCTCGGTAATTTTTAATTACCACACTCGCCGAAGGCTTTCAACCGCCACCGTGGTCCGGGCGGCTTTTATCACACGGGGTTCTAGCGGCTGCAGTCGAGACAAAAGGGCGCGGCGGCGCGGTACGCCGCCGTGCGCACAGGGATCAGTCAGGTATATGCGCCCAGCTTGCAACCGAAGTGATCGCAGCTTGGCATAATCGCCCCCGCCGGCGAGACATCGACGATTTCGAAGAAATCGTCTTCATTGCGCATCTCGCCCGGCTTTTTGCCCTTGAGTACCGGTATGGGGCGCACGGCTTGGTGATCGCAGGCCCGGAAGTGGGTCTCGCCGAGCATGGTCGGGCGCTTGATCTCTTGCTCATACGCTTTGATGATTTCCGGCGGATAGAAGGTGCCGGCGCGTTCTACCGCATCTGCCCAAAGCGCGGTCTGCAGATACGCGACCTCGGCCGACCACCGTGGCTTCATGCCGTACTTGGCCTCGAACGCGTCGACGAAGTCCCTGGCAAGCTGGCGGTACTGCTCTCCGGCTGGATGGTGCTCGGCCAGGGTCCACCAGAAGTCCTGGCACCCGTACACGCCCTGCATGATCTCCGCGCCGACCTCTTCGCCCAGGAACGGCGACATGTAGGGAACCACCAAGGTCATTTTATCCAGCAGTCCGAACTGCTTGGCTTGCTTGATGGAGTTGACGGCATCCGCCCCAAAGGCCACGTTCACCATCACATCGGCGCCGCTGGCGGCGATGTTGAGCAAGTACGAGCTGAAGTCCGTGGTGCCGAGCGGGGCCAACTGCTCGCCCACGGTCTTCCAGCCTTGCTCCTGGGTAAATTCCGTCATGGAGTCGTACACGGTGTGACCATACGTATAGTCGGGCACCAGATAGACTGCCTTCCGGTTCTTGCCCAGCGCATTGGCAAGGATGGGTGCCTGCGCCTTGGCGCTGTTGTAAGCGAACATGTCGCTGCGGAACCCGTAGCGCTCGCAATCCTTGCCCGTGGTGTCGTTAGAACCGCTGATGCCGACCAGATAGATGACCTTCTCGCGCTGCGCCAGCTTCTCGCAGGCAATGGCGACCGCGCTGCTCACGCTGCCAGTGATCATCACCGCCTTTTTGTCGTGTATCCAGCGCGTATGCACCTGTACCGCCGTGTTGGGCCTGGTTTCGTTGTCGCCCACATCGAATTCTATGCGTTTGCCCAATACCCCCTTTTGGGTCAGCGGAGACATGGACTTCATGCGCGAGTCGCCGCTGTTGATCTGTTCGATGGCCAGCTTGTAGCCGCGCACCAGGTCGTTGCCTTCGGAGGAATAAGGACCGGTCAACGGTACACCGATGCCGACGAAAATGCTGTCGCCCTTAATGCCGGCCGGATAGGTGCCGAGTCGCGGGTGTTTATCGGCCGCCCAGGCCGGCGCCGACAGCCCGGCTGGCAACAACAAGCCGCCGGCGGCGCCGGCCTTGATGAATGCGCGCCGGCTCCAATGGGTCTTGGTCTCGTTCTCGTGGTTGCTCATGCTCCCCCCGTCAGTGCGTTACAGCACTGCTAGACAGCCCTGCTACTCGCCGGCGACCCCTCCAGGTGATCATCGCCGACCCCCTGCGAGACCCGTGGGATCCCGCCACGAGCGCCGTAATGGAAATGAATCCGTGCGCCCTCGCTGCGACCGCCAGGCTAGCTTCGAGGCTATGCCCGCCCCCTGTAGATGTCACCTGAACCGCCGCTTACCGTGCGTATAGCTATCCATCACGGCAACGTCAACGTGCGCCGCGCAATCATAACGTTCGGAGGGGGAGATCTTGGCGGGGCTGGCGGGCTCCCAAGAAAGGACGCCCATTGCAGGCCCTGGGCGTTATCCGCCTTCCTGCATCTCCAGCGCCAGTAGCTGGTCGCGATGGCGCCGCCGCTCCTTGGCGCCGTCGGAGCGCAACTGTTCGAGGTAGCTCAGGTAAGCCTCGGTGACGTCGCCGGTAATGTAGCGCCCGGTGAACACGGAAGCGTCAAAAGTCTGCAAGGCAGGGTTGCCGGCACTGACGGCGTCCACTAAGTCCTCCAGGTCCTGAAAAATAATGCCGTCAGCCCCCAACATGCGACACATTTCGTCCTCCGTTCGACCATAGGCGATCAGTTCCCTGGAGGTCGGCATGTCGATGCCGTAGACATTGGGATAGCGCACCGGCGGCGCCGCGGACGCAAAATAGACTCTGTGCGCACCCGCATCCCGGGCCATCTGGATAATCTGTCGCGAGGTCGTGCCGCGCACGATGGAATCGTCCACCAACAGGACATTCTTGCCTTCGAATTCCAGGCGTATGGGGTTGAGTTTTTGACGTACCGAGCGCTGGCGTTGCGCCTGCCCGGGCATGATGAATGTGCGGCCGATGTAGCGGTTCTTGATCAGGCCTTCGCGGCACTTGACGCCCAGATCGTAAGCCAGGTTGAGCGCGGCCGTGCGGCTCGTATCCGGGACCGGAATCACCGCATCGATGCCGTGATCGGGCCACTGGCGCTTGATTTTATCCGCGAGCCGGTCGCCCATGCGCAAGCGCGCCTTCTGCACCACCACGCCGTCCATGACGGAATCCGGACGCGCCAGATAGACGTATTCGAACAGACAGGGGGCACGCGAAGGGCTCTGGGCGCACTGGCGCACGATGATGTCGCCTTCGCGCGAAATGTAGACCGCCTCGCCCGGGGCTATGTCGCCGATCAGCTCGAAACCGAGCACATCCAGCGCCACACTCTCGGAGGCGATCATGTAGTCCGTGCCGTTCGCTGTCTCGCGCTTGCCGTAGACAACCGGGCGAATGCCGTGCGGGTCGCGAAAACCCACTACGCCGTACCCCGTAATCATCGCGGTTGCCGCGTACGCACCGCGGCAACGCCGGTAAACCCCCGCAACCGCCTGAAACACATCGTCCGGCTCCAGACGCAGCTTGCCTATCCCCATCAGCTCGTGCGCAAAAACGTTGAGCAGGACCTCGGAATCCGAGTCGGTGTTGATGTGTCGCCGGTCTTCCAGGAACAGTTCGGATTTGAGCTCCAGCGAGTTGGTCAGGTTGCCGTTGTGAGCGAGACAGATCCCGTAAGGTGTGTTGACGTACAGCGGCTGCGCCTCGGCCGGGCTGGACCAGCCGGCCGTGGGATAGCGCACATGTCCGATGCCCATATTGCCCCGTAGCCGCAACATATCCCGGGGCACGAAGACATCGCGCACCAAGCCGTTGTTTTTCTGCAGGAACAACTCGTTGCCATCGCCGGTGACGATGCCTGCGGCATCCTGACCGCGATGCTGGAGCACCAACAACGCGTTGTACAGCTCCTGATTGACTGGCGAGTGCGAGACGATGCCGACAATGCCGCACATAGGACCGCTAGCTCCTTACGCCCCGATCAGCGTGAAAACGGATGCGCTGGGACAAATCCGCCGGCAAGCGTGCACGCACCCAGACCGCCATGGGCTCGATGCGCCCAATCAATAGGGACTCGCGCCACCACGCATCACGCGGCAGCGACGTCAGGCCCGCGGCCAACAATAGCAGGGTAACGATAGCCACGCCGCGAATGGCGCCGAAGACAACCCCCAGCATGCGATCCGTTCCCGTAAAACCCGTCGCAGTGACGAAACGCCCCGCTACGTAGTTCACAACAGCGCCGGCCACCAGCACCAGCACAAACAACGCGGTATAGGCGATGCCGAGCCGCAGCGACGCGCTGTGGACCCATGCTTTCAGCCACGCCGAGACAACTGGTGCAAACCACATGGAGACCAGGAAAGCCAAAATCCAGGCCGCCAGGGAAAGGCATTCACGCACAAAACCGCGGAACAGGCTTATGAGCATCGATAGCGCCACGATGCCGACAATCGCGTAATCGACCCAGATCATCAGCCGCTGCACCGTTGGCGCGCCTTCATCCTGGCTATTCTAGCAGACCAGCGTCCCTTCCCTCGCGGTATCCGAGACGGGGCGCACCGGCATCACTGCACCGGCACCACCTGGACGCCGTGGCCCACCACGCCTTCAACGCGCTGCCCCAGTTTGGCCGCGTCGTCCTTGGTTTGCACGGGCCCTACGCGCACCCGATGGTAGGTATGACTGCCCACCTGCGCGCTCGCCACGAAGGCGGAAAAGCCCTGGGCTTGGAGCTTGCTGGCCAACGCCTGTGCGTTACCGGCGTCGGAAAAGCTTCCCACCTGTACACCCCAATTGCCATTGCCCGGCGCACTGCCACTGGATTTGGCTTGCTGCGTTCGAGGGGATGCCGGCTGAGGCCGCGGCTTGGTCGGCGGCTTCGCGGTTCCCCCGGCACCTTGTGGCGCCGAGACGCTGGCAGGCTCGGGCGGCGTATGCTGCGGCTGCTGCGTTTGGACATCGCCGCCCGCGTTCCCCGCGCCGGGACTGGCGGTCGGCGCTGGCGGTGCGGCAGAGGCCGACTGCTGCGGAGCCTGGCTGGGCGCCGACTGCCCACCGTGCTGTTGTGCCGGCCCGTTCAGTGGAATGGTGACCGTTTTGACATCGCTGCGCTGAGACGCCGTCGACTCTGAGCCCGTGCGGCCTGTCTGCCGCGGGACATGGTGCCCGCCGAGAAACATGGGCAGCACAATCACGGCCACCCCAACGATCACCACGGCGCCGATGAGACGGCGTTTCATGACTTCATCCATCGCGCGCTCTCACTTACCGCCGCAACAGTGCGGAATGAGCCCAGCACCACCACGCGGTCGCCTGGGCGTGCGTCACGCCAAGCCCCGCGGAATGCAGCCGCCGGATCGCGGAAAGTTGATACCGGCCCGCGCATGCGCCCGAGGCGTTCCGCGAGAGCCTGCCCGGTCAGCCCGCGCTCGCCATCCAGTGTGCCAGCGTACCAGGCGCTGACCGCCTGATCGAGTACCCGGCCTACGGCCCGTATAGGCTTGTCTTTGAGCATGCCGACAACGGCAATGTTCCTTCCCGCCGCCGGGTCTTGCTCAAGATAACGTACCAACGCGCCGGCGGCTTCGGCGTTATGTGCAACATCCAGCAGCACCGGCACCCGTCCCGGCACGACCTGCAGCCGACCCGGCAGGCGCGCCCGCGCGAGCCCATCCGCCACCGCATCCCGCGCAACCGGCAACTCCGCCGCAAGGCCTTCCAGCAGCGCCAGGGCCGCGGCCGCATTGTCGATTTGCGCCCCGCCCGCAAGCGCTGGCATCGGCAAATTCGGCCAGGCGAGGCTGCGCCCGCACCAATGCCACTCCCCCTGCGCCCGCTGGACCTGGAAATCGCGGCCCGGAAGGCGCAGATCCGCGCCGATGCGCATCCCGGCCTCGATCAACCCTTGCGGCGGCTTGCGTTCACCGCAGACCGCTACGCGCCCGGCGCGCCAGATACCGGCTTTCTCCCGGCCGATGCTATCGCGATCGTCTCCCAACCAATCGGTATGGTCCAATCCCACCGAAGTCACCACCGCAGCGTGGGCGTTGACCACGTTCACGGCATCCAGCCGCCCGCCCAGCCCCACCTCAAGCAGCGCCACAGCGACACCCGCTTGCTGGAACAGCCACAAGGCGGCCAGAGTCCCAAACTCAAAATAGGTCAAAGACGTGTCGCCGCGCGCGGCGTCCACCGCGGCGAACGCATCGCACAGGGCGTCATCCGGAACCTGTTCGCCATCGATTCGGATGCGCTCGTTGTAACGGAACAAATGCGGCGACAGGTAAGCGCCGGTTCGATACCCTTGCGCGCGCAGAACCGCCTCCAGCATCACTACCACTGAGCCTTTGCCATTGGTGCCGCCGACGGCTACTGCGACCGGCGCGGGACGGCGTACCGCCAGCCGCTCGGCAACCGCCTGAACACGCTCCAGGCCCAGCTCGATGGTGTTGGGGTGAAGACGTTCCTGCCAGCGCAACCAGTCCTGAAGGCGCGTGAAACGCGGCGCCGTCACGATTGCGGCGCGGTCTCGGTGGCGCGCGGTTGGCGTGTCAACATGGCGAGGAGGTTGTGGATCCGGTCGCGCATTTCACGCCGGTCGACAATCATGTCGATAGCCCCGTGCTCCAACAGGAATTCGCTGCGCTGAAAGCCTTCCGGCAGGGTCTCGCGCACCGTCTGCTGAATCACCCGCGGGCCGGCGAAGCCGATCAACGCCTTGGGCTCGGCCATGTTGACGTCGCCCAGCATCGCCAGGCTGGCCGACACGCCCCCCATGGTGGAATTGGTGAGCACCGAAATATAAGGCAGGCCGAGATCAGAGAGCCGGCCGAGCGCCGCGCTGGTCTTGGCCATCTGCATCAGCGAAAACAAGCCTTCCTGCATGCGCGCGCCGCCGCTGGCCGCAAAGCATACCAGCGGAATGCCGCGCTCCAGCGACTCGTTGACCGCGCGTACGAAACGCTCCCCGACCACGCTGCCCATCGACCCGCCCATGAAGCGGAAGTCGAACACACAGGCAACCAAGTCCAGGCCCTTGAGCTGGCCGCGCACGGCGATCATGGCGTCCTTAAGGCCTGTCGCTTTCTGCGCCTGCTGCAGGCGATCGCGGTATTTCTTGCTGTCCCGGAACCGCAGCGGATCCATGGGCTCGATGCCGGCGCCGATTTCCACGCGCGGCTCCGGATCCAGGAAGTGGTTGAGCCGGCTGTGCGGGCCGATCTGGCGGTGGTGCCCGCACTTGGGACACACCTCCTGATTACGCTCCAGCTCGGCACGGTAGAGGACCGAGCTGCAGCTGTCGCACTTGGCCCACAGACCTTCGGGAACCGTCTTGCGCCCGCCCCCTTCCGTGCGGATCTGGGACGGCATGAGCTTTTTCAGCCAGCTCATGGAGCGGACACCCCCCGCCCCCCGCCGGCGTCGACCGTACCCGCGCCGGCATCATCCATCGCCCGGCGCATGTCGGCCAGCACGGCCGGCACCTCGCGCAACAGCCGTTCGTGGTCCTTCTGCAACTCCGCCACACGCGACACCAGCGCGCTGCCGACGATGACCCCGTCGGCCACGGCGGCCACCTGCGCCGCCGTGGCCGCATCGCGAATGCCGAACCCAACCGCCACCGGCAGGCGTGAAGCGTGATGCAAAGCTTCCACGCGCTGTGCCAAGCTGTCCACATCGATGCGATCCGAGCCGGTGACCCCCTTGAGCGACACGTAATAAAGGTACCCCGCGGCCAGCCCCGCGATGCGCTCTAGCCGCGCCTCACTGGTGGTGGGTGCCACCAGAAAGACCGGGTCCAACCCGTGGCGGCGCAGCGTCGCAGCCGTCTCCGCCGCTTCCTCGGCGATCAGATCCACCAGCAGCACGCCGTCAACGCCGGCCTCAGCGGCGCTTTGCGCGAACGTCTCGTAGCCCATGGATTCGACCGGGTTCAGATAACCCATGAGTACCACCGGTGTTTTGTCATTGCGGCGGCGAAACTCGCCGACCATCCGCAAGACCCGCCTAAGGCTGGTGCCGTGACGCAACGCTCGTTCGCACGCGAGCTGAATGACCGGGCCGTCCGCCATGGGGTCCGAGAACGGCACCCCCAATTCGATCGCATCCGCGCCCGCGTCCACCAGGGCATGCATCAGCGCCACGGTCACATCGGGCGCCGGATCACCCGCAGTCACATAAGGGATCAAAGCCTTGCGGCCACTTGATCGCAGTTCGTCGAAACACCCCTCCAGGCGACTCATAGGGTAATGCCTTCGAGCTCTGCCACAGTGCCGATATCCTTGTCGCCGCGACCCGAGAGATTGATGACGATAGTCTGCTCACGGCCCATGGTGGGTGCGAGCTTGCATGCATAAGCCACCGCATGCGCGGACTCCAGAGCGGGGATAATGCCCTCCACCCGCGTCAGCCGGTGAAAAGCGGCTAACGCCTCGTCGTCGTCGGCCGTAACGTAGCGCACCCGGCCCGTATCCTTGAGCCAGGAGTGCTCCGGGCCGACGCCCGGGTAATCGAGCCCTGCCGAAATCGAGTGCGTGCCCAGAATCTGGCCGTTGTCGTCCTGCATCAGGTAGGTGCGGTTGCCATGCAGCACACCCGGCCGGCCCGCCGCAAGCGGTGCCGAATGGCGCCCCGAGGCCACCCCTTCGCCGCCGGCTTCGACCCCGTACATGAGCACATCGTCGTCTTCCAGGAACGAATGAAACAGTCCGATGGCGTTCGACCCGCCGCCTACGCAGGCGACCAGCGCATCAGGCAAGCGCCCGATCTGCTCCAGAGATTGGCGCCGCGCTTCGCGCCCGATCACGGACTGGAAGTCACGCACCAGCGTCGGATACGGATGGGGCCCGGCGACGGTACCAATGATGTAGAACGTGTCGTCCACGTTGGTCACCCAGTCGCGCAGAGCTTCGTTCATGGCATCCTTAAGGGTGCGCGAACCCGACTCCACCGGCACCACGCGGGCGCCCAGCAAACGCATGCGAAACACATTGGGCGACTGGCGCTTTATATCGTCGGCTCCCATGTAAACGACGCATTCAAGTCCCAGGCGCGCAGCCACGGTCGCGGTGGCAACCCCGTGCTGGCCCGCGCCCGTCTCGGCGATGATGCGCGTCTTGCCCATACGGCTTGCCAGCAAGGCCTGCCCCACCGTGTTGTTCACCTTGTGGGCGCCGGTGTGATTCAGATCCTCGCGCTTGAGATAAATCTGGGCGCCGCCGAGCTTTTCACTCAGACGCCGCGCGTGATAGAGCGGCGACGGCCGACCCACATAATGGGTCAGATCGTCGTTGAGCTCGGCCACGAACGCCGGATCGTCCTTGAGCTGTGCATACGCCTGAGCCAGTTCCTCGAGCGGCCGCATCAAGGTCTCGGCGACAAACGATCCGCCATAAGGGCCGAAATGGCCCGCTTCCCCGCTTGCCCGCGCGGTCCGGTCAGACGGCGTGTCCACGACTGTCGGCACGATTGACACCTCTCATGAATGCAGCCATTAGTGTAGGGTCTTTGCGGCCGGGCGCCTGCTCCACGCCGCTGCTCACGTCCACCGCGTACGGGCGCATGCGCGTGATGGCTTGTTCCACGTTGTCCGGGTCTAGCCCGCCTGCGAGGATCAGAGGCTTACCCCGCCGGCCCGCACCGTGGTCCCGCCAGTCGAACGCTTGCCCTGAACCGCCCGCCTCGCCCTCGCGGTGGCTGTCCAGCAACAGCCCCTGCGCGCTGGCAAAGCGCTCGCACCATGATCCCAGATCGACGTCCGAAGCCATGGGAACCGCCTTTATGTACGGGCGCCCAAACTGCGCGCAGTATTCAGGTGCCTCCGAGCCGTGAAACTGCAGGCAGTCCGGCCGCAAGCGCTCCAGCACCTCGCGCACTAATGCTTCATCCGGCGACAGGAACAATGCCACGCGCGCCACGAAAGGCGGCAAAGCGGCTGCGATCGCCGCCGCTTGGGCGGGCTCCAGCCAGCGCCGGCTCTTGCGGTAGAAGACAAAACCCAAGGCATCCACACCCGCTTCCACAGCAGCACTCGCATCGTGTGCGTTGGTGATACCGCAGATTTTCACGCGCGTGCGCATTGCTAACCTCTTGCCGCGCCGGCTGTTGCGAGTTCAATAGTTTAACAGATCGGCGCGGGGCTCAGACCGGCCATATCGCAACGCCAGACGGAATGCTAAAGCGAGCCGGATAGCGTACGTCCGTCAGATACAGACCCGTCGCCGGCGCCGTCGCCCCGCCCGCCCGCCGGTCTCGGGCCTCCAGCACGCGTATCACCCAGTCCGGCGCGCGCTCGCCGCGCCCGACCGCCATCAACGTACCCGCTATGTTGCGCACCATGTGGTGCAAAAACGCATTAGCCTCGATATCGATCCACACGAAATCGCCCCTGCGCCGCACCGCGACCTGGTTCACGCACCGCATGGGCGTGCGGGATTGGCACTGCGCAGCGCGAAACGAGCTAAAGTCGTGCTCCCCGATCAGCCCGGCGGCCCCTTGCGCCATGGCCGCGGCATCAAGTGAATGATGGTGCCAGCATGCCCTATCACGGTATAGCGAGGAGCGCGCACGGCGATTGAGAATGAGATAACGATATCGGCGAGCGCTGGCGCTGAAGCGGGCGTGAAAATCGCCGGTGACCTCACGCACCCATATCAGGTTGATATCCGCCGGCAGGTGAACGTTGCCGCCCAGCAGCCAGCCATGCTGGCTCCGCCTCGCCTGAGTGTCGAAATGGATGACCTGATGGCTGGCGTGTACGCCGGCATCCGTGCGCCCCGCGGCAACCACGGATAGGGGGTGGGCTGCCACGCGTGACAACGCCCGCTCCACGTGCGCCTGCACGCTGGGCGCATGGGCCTGAATCTGCCAACCGCTGTAAGCGGTGCCGTCATACTCGACGCCGGCGGCGAACCGCATCATTTAAGCTGTTCTTGCAGTGCCTCCGCCTCGTGGCGCTGGGCCTCGTTGCCCTGCTTCAGAACCTCATCAATGAGGCCACGCGCCATGTCACGATCACCCATCTCCACATACGCGCGCGCCAAATCCAGTTTGATTTCTATATCGTCTTCAGCATTGGAGGCGCCTGCGCCATCCACCGTATCAAAAACCGGACCTGACTCCGGCTCCTCGGCGGGAGGGGAAGGCTGGTTTTCTTCAGTCCCGGACGTGGGCGCGGATCCGCCCTCCACAGGAGATTCAGGCTGCCATGGGCCGGACGCGTCGGCTAGATACGCGGTCCAATCCTCGTCGCTGAAATCCTCCGCGCTCGCCGAGTCGGCTTTGGGAGCCTCCCCCTCGGGCGTCTGGTTCTGTTCCGGCGCGCCGGCATGCGTGCGCAAATCCTCGACATTGAAATCGACGCCGGGTATATCGAGTTCATCCCCGGCTTGCCGATCGCTCTGTGAGCCGGGCCGGAACGGTTCGTCGAAATCAAAATCGACAAAATGCGCCGCATCCTCCGCGCCCATTTGCGGTGCCTGATCGCCGGCCGGCTCTTGAGGCTCGCTTGTCGATGTGGCCCGGTCTGATGCAGCATCCGTGAGATCCGCGCTCACCTGCGGCTCTGTCCCATCCTCGGGCAAAGGAATGGGTTCCGGCGTGGGATCAGATGGACTCGATGCCGTCTCCGCCTCATGAGGTGGCTGCTGACCGGGCTCCTCTTGCGCGACTGGCGGAGACTGTGAATCAGCGTCCCGGGCCGTTGCCCCGGTTGGGTGCTCCGGTGCGAACAAGGGCTCATCCGGCAACAATTGGTGCCCCATTTGAGCGATGCGCTGCCACGTCGCCGGGTCATCGTCCAGTTCCGGCTGCAACAGCCGCGCGCGATCCAGGAAATCCCCGCCCCGCTTGGCTGCGAATAGCACCTCCAGCTCCTTGACGCGCAAAGCGCGATCCTTCGGGTAACCCAACTTCGGATCGCGCAGCTCAGTCAGCGCTTCATCATAAAGCCCGTAGGCCATATTAAAGTCCGCATCCGCAATCGCATCCTCGACACTCGCCGCCCCCGCCTGCGCGTCCTCAGGCGTAGTGGGCGTCGCCCCAACCGGCTCGTCGCTCACCACGGGCTCCGAATCATAAGCGCGGGCTGGCGGGCGCTCGCTCGCGGCATCGGTAGCATCCGCCAGCGCGCTGCCAAAAGCGGCAGCCGACGCACCGCCGGCCAGGTCTTGTGCAGCGCGGCTGCTGCGCGGCTCCCCGCCCGCGGCGCCCACATCTGCGCCTCGGCGCGCGGACTTCACACGCTGGCGACGGCGTAAGCTGATGAAGAGCAGAAGCAGCAAAAGAAGAATCAGACCGAGCAACAAACGGTTATGCAGCCAGCCCTGGGCAACGGTGATCCAGCCGGAGGCTCCGTCAAACATGCCGGTGCCGCGCTGCGACCGGGCCGAAGCCGCTGTGGAAGATGCTTTTCCGGGGCCCGATGCCGCAGTTGACTGCGAAGCTGCGCTATTTTGAGCCGTCTGAGCGCCGTGCTGGCTCGCGGACGCCCCGGCCTGCGGCTTGTTCGAGCTACTCGCCGCCGTCTGGGGCCCGCTGCCGGTCGCGGAGGTCTTAGCCGTTTTCGCCGACTCCTCCGGGGTCGCTGCCTGGGACTCCAACGCCGCGCTCGTGCCCGGCGCAGACTCGTTTTCCCCCGACCCCTCCGGGGCCGTCTGCATGGTGGCGGCAGTCGTCCCGCCCGCGCCCGACGCCGCCGTCTGCATCTGGCTGTCCGCCCCCTGCCCCAAACCCGCCGCTACACTCGACGGCAGGGGCTCCGCCTGGAACGGATTGCCTGTGTTCTGCTGCGCCTTTTGCTCCAGGCTGGCCAACACTTTGTCGCTGATGTGGATCACGCCCGAACCAGGACCTAGCCCAGCACCGGGCTGCGCGCGGCCGCCGGATTGCGCCGAACCGCCGGCACTATTCGCCGCCCCCCCCGTCGCCACCAGTTCCAGGCGGCCGTGACTGGAGCCCGAACCCGCGGAAGACGCTGTATGAGTTTGTCCTGCCTGGTGCACTTTTCCCTTGTGCCGGAAAGCCTGCAGCTGACGCTTGACGCTGTGGTACGCGTGAGAGCGGTTGATGGACGCGATCTCGGCTTTTGACGGTACCGTCAGCATCGCGCCGGCATGCAGTGAATTTATATTTCCATCAAAGGCTTTCGGGTTATTTTTAAAAATGCCCATGATCATCTGATCCTGGGTCACACCGTGTGCGGGGCGCAGCTTTTTGGCAATCAGCCACAGGCTTTCATTGCGTTTGACGGGGCCGTATCTCGTGGGCAAACGTCCCCGCTGACTCGTATGCGCCGACGACGCCTGGCCATGGCTCGTCGACTGGGAGGAGGTTGCCGCCGCCGGGTTGTTTGCAGCGGCCTGGGTTCCCTGCATTCCCGGCGGGTTGATCAAAGCAGTGAACTCTCTCACGACCCGGCCCTGTGGCGACTGCACCTGCAGAAGCAGATCCAGGTACGGACTGCGGAAGGCTTTTTTGGTCGTGAGGCGGATGCGGTCGTGGCCCTTGCCTTTGACCACATCCACATGAATGTTGTCCACGTAGGCTGGCCGTGTGACCCCGGCATGCTCAAAGACGCTTTGCGAGGGAATGCTGACTTTGACTTTGCCGGCAGTACCGGGCGGCACCGAAAGCAGGGGAATATCCGCATCGAGTGGTTGGCCCAAGCTCGAATGCACCGACAGCGCGCCGAACCCCAGTCCGTATGAGATAAGCGCCACACACCCTAGAGCAGCCGCCAATCCGCAGGCGAAGCTACGCAGCATGCATTCTCCCTTCCTCTCAGTGGGCCGCTAAACTCCGCGCCACGGCTTTGGAAAGCCTCAACCGTCCCGTCGGCTTAGTTCGCTAGCAAGCATAGCACCCCATGGCACCCGGTTTTCAACTTTGCCACAAACTCCGCCTGCCGCTCCGCAGCCGAGGCGCCGTATGCGACCAACGAGCGCTGCGCAACGACAAACGGATGGCCAATGGAAACAAGAGCCGATCCGGCGTTACAGGCAACGACCCCGGCGGTCGTCTCAACCAGCCGCCGCCCTCTCCAGCACAACGCCAATCATGCGCCTCAAAGGCTCCGCCGCGCCCCACAGCAGTTGGTCCCCCACGGTAAACGCCGCCAGGTATTGCGGCCCCATGCTCAGCTTGCGCAGCCGCCCGACCGGCACCGACAGGGTGCCGCTTACCGCCGCCGGCGTCAGCACCGCCTGGCTCGGTTCAGGATCATTGGGCACCACCTCGGTCCAGGCGGTGGACTCACGGATAATGGACTCGATGTCGGCGATGGGTACGTCGCGGTTAAGCTTGATGGTCAGTGCCTGTGCATGGCAGCGCATGGCACCGATGCGCACGCAAATCCCGTCGATGGGCACAGGCTGCCCCGAGCGGCCCAGGATCTTGTTGGCCTCGGCCTGCGCTTTCCACTCCTCGCGGCTTTGCCCGCTGTCCATCTTGCGGTCAATCCAGGGAATAAGGCTGCCGGCGAGCGGCACGCCGAAGTGCGCTGTGGGCAGGTCCTCGCTACGCAGGCCCTGCGTGACAGCGCGGTCGATGTCGAGAATCGCCGAGGCCGGATCCGCCAGTTCCTGCGCAGCAGCGTCGCGCAGATAACCCATCTGCGCCACCAGTTCGCGCATGTTTTGGGCGCCGGCGCCCGATGCCGCCTGGTAGGTCATCGGGGATATCCAATCGACCAATTGCTCGCGCAAGAGCCCGCCGACGGCCATCAGCAACAGGCTCACGGTGCAGTTGCCGCCGATGAAATCCTTGATGCCGCGTCCCAGCGCATCGCGCACCACATCCAGATTGACCGGATCCAGAACGATCACACTGTGCTCGGCCATGCGCAGGGCCGAGGCGGCATCAATCCAGTAGCCATCCCACCCGCTCTGGCGCAGCTTGGGATAGATCGCCTGCGTGTAGTCCCCACCCTGGCAGGAGACAATCACCGGCATGTCGGCGAGGCGCTCGACGTCCCGCGCATCCTGCAGCACAGGCGTATCGCGGCCCACATCGGGCGCAGCCTGCCCAGCCTGGGAGGTACTGAAAAACACCGGCTCGATGCGCGCGAAATCGCCCTCCTCGCGCATGCGCTGCATGAGCACGGAGCCGACCATGCCGCGCCAGCCCACAAACCCGATCTTCATCCGAATCCTCCCGAGCCCCGGTATCTGTACAACTAAGCCTTCAAGCCGTGCTGCCCGCCCAACGCAGACGCGTTAAGCACGGCCACCACAGCCTTTCATGTTAACGCATCGACCGCGGCATCGCCGATTTCGCTGGTGCCGGCTGCCTGCCCACCCGGCTCAACGATATCGGCCGTGCGCATCCCGTCCGCCAGCACCTTTGCCACGCTGGCCTCGACCTTGTCGGCCAAGTCCGGCCGGGCCAGGCTGTAGCGCAGCATCATGCCCACCGACAGAATGGTGGCCAGCGGGTTGGCTTTGTCCTGTCCGGCGATGTCAGGCGCCGACCCATGCACCGGTTCGTACATGCCGCGCCCGGACTGGTTCAGCGACGCCGACGGCAGCATCCCGATGGAGCCCGTGAGCATGGCGGCCGCGTCCGACAGAATGTCGCCGAACAGGTTGCCGGTGACAATCACGTCAAACTGTTTGGGTGCGCGCACCAACTGCATGGCGGCATTGTCGACATACATGTGCGACAGGCTTACCTGCGGAAACTCCTGGCCGACCTCGTCAACCACCTCGCGCCAGAGCTCGGAGACCTCGAGCACGTTCGCCTTGTCCACCGAACACAGGCGCCGCCCGCGCTGCATGGCGACCTCGAAACCCGCGCGGGCGATGCGCCGGATCTCGACCTCGTCGTATATCATGGTGTTAAGGGCCACGCGCTCACCGTCGTTGCGCCTGCTAAGCTCGCGCGGCTCGCCGAAATAGATGCCGCCGGTAAGCTCGCGCATAATCATGATATCGAGCCCTTCGACCATATCGCGGCGCAGGCTGGAAGCGCCTACCAGTTCGGGATAAAGAAACGCCGGGCGCAGATTGGCGAAAAGCCCCAGTTCGGACCGCAGGCGCAACAGCCCTTTCTCAGGGCGCTTGTCCCGCGGCGCCTGCGCCCAGCGCGGCCCCCCGACCGCCCCCAGCAGCACCGCATCGGCGCTGCGCGCTTTCTCGAGCGTGTCCTCCGGGAGCGGCTCGCCGGTTTCGTCAAAGGCAGCGCCTCCGACCAAGGCCGACTCCAGCCGTGCGTTCAAGCCGAAGCGCTGGTTCAAAGCCTCCAGAACGCGCGCTGCCTGCGCGACAATTTCCGGTCCGATGCCATCGCCCGGTAAAAGAAGGATCGTTGGGCTCATGTGCGCACTACTCCAGCCTTTTCAACCGTGGATGTCGCTTCGGAACAGCCACGGCGCTTGCTCGCGGCGGCGCTGCTCATAGGCGCGGATCTCATCAGCGTGCTGCAGCGTCAGGCCGATGTCGTCCAGTCCCTGCACCAGACTGTCCTTGCGAAAGCCGTCAATATCGAAGCCTAGTGTCTGCCCGTGCGGCGTGCGCAGCTCCTGCCGGGGTAAGTCGATGGTGAGCTTGAAGCCGGGCTCCGCTTCCACGTCGTCCAGCATGCGTTTAACACTTTCTTCCTTTAATACAATCGGTAGAAATCCATTCTTAAAGCAATTGTTGTAAAAAATATCGGCGAAGCTTGGGGCAATTACGGCGCGAAAGCCGTAATCGAGCAACGCCCACACCGCGTGCTCACGCGAGGAGCCGCAACCGAAATTGGCGCCGGCCAGCAGGATGGAGGCGTCACGGTAGCGAGGCTGATTGAGGACGAAATCCGGGTTCGGGCGACGTGCGGCCGGATCCACATCCAAGTCGCCCGGGTCCAGATAACGCCAGTCGTCGAACAAATAAGGTCCGAAGCCGGTGCGCTTGATCGACTTCAGGTATTGCTTGGGAATGATCGCGTCGGTGTCGACGTTGCTGCGCGGCAAAGGCGCCACCACGCCGGTGTGGATCGTAAAGGGCTGCATGATGATCTCTCCTACTGCCGGGTAACGTCGACGAAATGACCGTTCACCGCGGCTGCGGCGGCCATGGCCGGGCTCACGAGATGGGTTCGCCCGCCCTTGCCCTGGCGGCCTTCGAAGTTGCGGTTCGATGTGGAAGCACAGCGCTCGCCCGGTTCCAGGCGATCCGCATTCATCGCCAGACACATGGAACAACCCGGCTCGCGCCATTCGAAGCCCGCGGCCTTGAACACGCGGTCCAGACCCTCGCTTTCCGCCTGCTGCTTGACCAGCCCCGACCCCGGCACGACCATGGCCAGCTTGATGTTGTCGGCCACCTTGCGCCCCTGCACGTGTGCCGCCGCAGCGCGCAGATCCTCGATGCGCGAGTTGGTGCAGGAGCCGATGAAGACCTTGTCCAGTTCGATCGCCTCAATGGGCGTGCCCGGCCTGAGGTCCATGTATTCCAGTGCGCGCAGCACGTTCTCGCGCTTGCCGGCCAGCGCGCCGCCCAGGCGGTCCGGATCCGGCACGCGCCCGTCCACGGGGGCCACCATTTCCGGCGATGTGCCCCACGTGACTTGCGGTCGGATATCTCCGGCATCCATCCGCACCGCCTTGTCGAACTGTGCATCGTCGTCGGAGGCCAGGCTACGCCAGTAACGCACAGCCTGCTCCCACACCTCACCCTGCGGCGCGAAGGGACGCCGCGCCACATACTCCAGGGTCGTGTCGTCGACCGCGATCATGCCGGCACGAGCCCCCGCCTCGATCGTCATGTTGCAAAGCGTCATGCGCCCTTCCATGCTCAGCGCGCGAACGGCCTCCCCGGCGAACTCGATGGTGTGGCCGGTGCCGCCGGCGGTTCCGATGTGGCCGATAATGGCCAGCATGATGTCCTTGGCGGTCACGCCGTCGCCGGCTCTCCCATCGACCACCACGCGCATGTTTTTCGCCTTGCCCTGAATCAGGCATTGCGTGGCCAGGACATGCTCCACCTCCGACGTGCCGATGCCGAACGCGAGCGCGCCGAAGGCGCCGTGGGTGGAGGTATGTGAGTCGCCGCACACCACCGTCATGCCCGGCAACGTCGCCCCCTGCTCGGGGCCGATTACGTGCACAATGCCCTGTCGCGGATCGTTCATTTCGAAGCGCAGTATGTTGAATTCACGCGTATTGCGTTCCAGCGCGTCCAACTGGGCGCGCGCGATCGGATCGGCAATGCCGGCGTCGCGTTCCGTTGTGGGCACATTGTGATCAGGCACGGCCAGATTGGTGTCGATGCGCCACGGCCGGCGGCCTGCCAGCCGCAGGCCCTCGAACGCCTGCGGCGAAGTAACCTCATGCACCAGATGCCGGTCGATGTAGAGCAGCGCCGTGCCGTCGCCGTCGCTGCGCACCACGTGGTCATCCCACACTTTGTCGTAAAGGGTTTTGCCGCTCATGCTGAGTACTCCGACGGATAGTGCCGATCATTATAGTGACTGACCCGCTCATAACTCCAATGCATAATTTTTATATAATAAATTCCTAATCGGAATTCACGGAATGGGGCACGCATTTGGACACCCGTCTGCTGGCCGCCTTCGTGCAAGTGGCCGATCAACAATCGTTCTCGCAGGCGGCCCTGAGCTTGCACCTCAGTCAGCCGGCCGTGAGCAAGCGCATCGCCGCCCTGGAAGCTCAGGTCGGGCGCGCCTTGTTCGACCGCGTCGGGCGCGAGATCGTGCTCACCGAACCGGGGCGCACGCTGTTGCCTCATGCGCGGCAAGTACTGCGCGAACTCGAGAACGGGCGCCGAGCGCTCGCGTCGCTCTCTGGGCGGGTAGCCGGGCGCCTGAGCGTGGGCATCAGCCATCACATCGGGCTTCACCGGCTGCCGCCGCTGCTGCGTGAGTTCGTCGGCCACTATCCTGATGTGGAACTGGACATGCACTTCGTGGAATCGGAGCAAGGCTGCAGAGCCGTCGAGCACGGCCACCTTGAACTCGCTTTAGTGACCCTGCCCGCCAACGACGCGACGCTGCAGAGCCTGCAGGTGTGGCCGGATCCTATGCGCATCGCGATTGCCGGCGATCATCCGCTGGCGGCAGAGCTGGCGCCGGATACCGCCGAGCTCCTGCGTTATCCGGCGGTGCTCCCGGACCGCAATACATTCACTCATGCTTTGATTGCCAGCGCTTTCCGCGAGCAAGGACTGCAGCCGCGTGTGCTGCTCACCACGAATTACCTGGAGACGATCAAGATGCTGGTGGGCGTGGGCCTGGGGTGGAGCGTGCTGCCGGTGGCGATGATCGATGATGGTCTGCGTGCGCTGGACATGGGCTTGCAGGTGCAGCGCCGGCTGGGGGCCGTATGGCATCCCCAGCGCAGCCGCTCAAACGCGGCCCGCGCCTTGCTGAATCTACTCGGGAGCGCCGCTGCCCCGCTGCCGTGAGGCTGGCTCAGCCGCGCGCATCCTCGAAGCCGTCGAGGAAACTCACCAGGTTACGTCCGAGCGCCTCCGTCAGATAGCCGCCCTCCTGCACCAGCACGCATGGCAGATCGTAGCGCCCGATGGTTTCGCCAATGCGTGCAAAGCCATCCGTGGAAATCGCCATGCCCGCCAAGGGATCGCCACGATAGGCATCGAGCCCCAGCGCCACCACGAGCATGTCGGGTGCGAACCGCTCGATACGCGTCAGTGCCATATCCAGCGTATCCAGGTACGCATCGTCGCCCGTGCCGAGCGGCAGGGGCAGGTTGTAGTTGTATCCCAGGCCCTCGCCCGCACCCCGCTCATCGGCGTAGCCCCAGAAGAACGGATAAAACGCGGCCGGATCGGCATGCAGCGACACGGTGAGCACGTCCGGGCGGCGATAGAAGATGCCCTGCGTGCCATTGCCATGATGCAGGTCCACATCCAGGATCGCCACGCGATCGCTTTGCGTGAGCAACCGCTGGGCGGCGATCGCCGTGTTGTTCAGATAACAGAAGCCGCCCGCCATGTCGGCGAATGCATGGTGTCCCGGCGGTCGGCACAAGGCGTACGCGCAGTCCGCTTCGTTCAGGACCAGTTCTGCAGCGTGCACGGCACTGTTGGCGCTCATGCGGGCGGCCTCCCAAGTGCCGGCGCCCACCGGACAGGCCGTGTCCGCGAGGTGATACCCCGCCTGACCCACCGGCGATGCCGGATACGCGCCGTGGCGGCCGTTCGGGTGCACGTTGGGAATGACTTCCGCGGAAGCCTCTTCGAGCTGGCGCCAGCGCTCGTGGATGGTTTCCAGGAATGCGAGATATTCGGGGGTGTGCACGTCCGCCAGCGGCCCCTGGCCGTAGTCATCCGGGGCCACCAGTTCACGCCCGCTGGCCTCAACGAATTGCGCCAGTCGCTCCGCCCGCTCCGGCATCTCCGGATTCTGCAGCCGCTCGCCGCTTTTCAGGAAATGTTCGGGATAATGCTCTCTATGGCGTTCGCTGTAGACGGCTTGCATGCGGCACGCTCCTTAATGGTCGTTGCCCGGCACCTGAGCCGGGATCCGCGGCGTCATGGGATGAACATCGCCGTTCTGCGCGCGATGACGCAGCATATGGTCCATCAGCACCAGCGCGGTCATCGCTTCGGCGATGGGCGTGGCACGCAGCCCCACGCACGGGTCGTGACGGCCCGTGGTGCGCATCTGCGTGTCTCGACCCTCAATGTCTATGGTACGCCCGGGAATGGTGATGCTCGACGTGGGCTTGAGCGCCACGCTGGCGCGAATCGCTTGTCCCGTACTGATGCCGCCGGCCACCCCGCCCGAATGGTTGCTGAGAAAACCCCGGGAGCTGAGCTCATCGCGATGCTGGGAGCCTTTTTGCCCCACGGCCGCAAAACCGTCGCCGATCTCCACGCCCTTGACCGCATTAATGCTCATCAGGGCCGCCGCCAGATCCGCGTCGAGGCGCCCGTATACCGGCTCCCCGAAGCCTGGCGGCACATTCAGCGCCTCCACGTTGACCCGCGCCCCCACGGAGTCGCCTTCCCGGCGCAGTTGTGTCATGTACTGCTCCAGTTCGCTAATGCGCGCGGGATCGGCGCAAAAGAACGCGTTCTCCTCCACCGCCGCCCAGTCCTTGAGCGCCAGCTCGAGGGCACCCAGTTGCGCGAGGTAGCCCCGAATGACGATGCCGTGGCGCTCGCGCAGGTATTTGCGCGCGATCGCTCCCGCCGCGACCCGCACCGCCGTCTCGCGTGCCGAAGCCCGCCCGCCGCCGCGATGGTCCCGCCGGCCGTATTTCTGTATGTAAGCGTAGTCGGCATGGTTGGGGCGGAATACGTCTCTGATCTTGCTGTAATCGCGCGAGCGATGATCCTGGTTGCGGATGAGCAGAGCAACCGGCGTGCCAGTGGTTGCACCCTCAAACACCCCGGACAGGATTTCCACCGCATCGGGCTCGCGGCGCTGGGTGACGAAGCGCGACTGCCCGGGCCGCCGCCGGTCAAGATCGTGCTGAATATCGGCCTCGGTGAGCCCGAGACCTGGCGGGCACCCGTCCACCACGCAGCCGATCGCGGGCCCGTGGCTTTCACCGAAGCTGGTCACCACGAACAAAGTGCCGATGCTGTTTCCTGACATGGTAGCCGTCGGTGGATTGGGTGTGCTGGCAACAATGAAGCCGTTCGCAAAACGAACCGGATTGTGGCGCATTTCGGCGCCAGCGTCGACTCTACACGCCGCCGCCCCAGCCGCGAAGCTCATCTGCATAGATTGCGAACACGCCTTCGCCGCCGCGCTCGAACTCGAGCCACGTCACGGGCAGTTCGGGGAAACGGCGTACCAGCGAAGCCGCCGCATTGCCCACTTCCACTATCAGCAGACCATCCTCCTCCAGATACTGCGGAGCCTGCTCCAGAATGCGCGCCACCACGTCCAGCCCGTCCGCGCCCGCAGCCAGCGCCACCCGGGGCTCGTGGGCGAACTCGGGCGCCAACGCACCCCATTCCCCTTCATCCACGTAGGGCGGATTTGAGACGATAAGATCATAACGGCGTCCGGCGAGCGCCTGGAAAAGGTCCGATTCAATAACCTCCACGCGCTCCTTCAACCCATGCCGGCGCACATTGTCTCGCGCCACCTCCAGGGCCTGCGCAGACAGGTCCGTGGCATCCACCTGCGCGTCCGGCAAATACCACGCACAGGCGATGGCGATGCACCCGCTGCCCGTGCACAGATCGAGGATCCGGCGCGGCGCGCGCTCACCGAACCATGGTTGAAACCGCTGCTCGACCAACTCCGCAATGGGCGAGCGCGGAATGAGCACGCGCTGATCGACGTAGAAGTCCAGTCCGGCGAACCAAGCCTCGCGCGTGAGGTAAGGCGCCGGGACGCGCTCTTCCACGCGCCGGCGCAACAGCGCCACAGCCTCCGCCACCTCCGAGGGCAGCAGGCGCCCCTCCAGGTAAATCGGAGGCAGCGAATGAGGCAGATGCAACGCATGCAAAACCAGTTGCGCGGCATCGTCGATGGCGTTGTCGGTGCCGTGGCCGAAGCTCAAGCCGGCCGCTCGGAATAGGCTTGCACCCCACCGGATCAGGTCGCGTGGCGTGCGCAGATAACGCACCGGATTATCAGAGCTCACGAGGCTTGCCCGAACACAGGAAAACGCTCAGTTTATGGGACAATCAATTGCCACGCACCCGTCATTGCCCCACACGGTCGACCGCCTGCATGCAAACCCCTGCCCCGCTCGCCGAGGCCCTGTTCGCCTCCGTCCAATACGCGCTGCCCACGCACGCTCTGTCGCGCATCGTCCACAGAGTGACGCGGGCGCGCGCGCCGCTGCTCAAAAATGCGCTGATTGAGCTCTTTTGCCGCCGCTATGCTATCGACCTGGCCGAGGCGAAAATTTCCGATCCGCACGCTTATGCGACTTTCAACGACTTCTTTATCCGCGAGCTGCGCGCAGACGCACGCCCCTTCCCGGTCGACGCGGCTGCGCTCGCCTGTCCGGTCGACGGCTCCATCAGCCAGGTCGGTGCGCTGCAGGGGGAAAGACTGGTTCAGGCCAAAGGCCGTCACTTCAATACCGCCGAGCTGCTGGCGGACCCTGAAGATGGTGCAGCCTTCGAAGGCGGCGCGTTTGCGACGTTGTATCTCGCCCCGCGCAACTATCACCGCGTACACATGCCTCTAGCGGGCACGCTGCTGCGCACGCGCCTGGTACCGGGGCGGCTGTTCAGCGTCAACCCAGCGACGGCCCGCCATGTGCCCCGCCTGTTCGCGCGCAACGAGCGCCTTGTGTGCCTGTTCGACACTGCCGTCGGCGTCGTCGCGTTAGTGCTGGTGGGCGCCATGCTGGTTGGCTCCATAGAAACGGCCTGGGCAGGCGAGGCTACGCCCCCGCGCGCACGCCGCATCGTCGAGCGCGACTACAAGAGCGAGCCGGTGAAGCTGGAACGCGGCGCCGAGCTGGGACGCTTCAACATGGGCTCCAGCGTCATCCTCCTTTGCCCCCGGGGAGCCGTCACCTGGGCGGCCGGGCTCGGGCCCGGAACCGCCGTGCGCATGGGGCAAGCGCTCGCCGCCCCGGCATGAGCGCCACGCCCGACCCGGCCCGTCAAGCGCATCCGCGCCGGCGGAACACGGTGCGTATCGTCGTTTGTCCGCAGCCCCAGCCGTATCGCCACTAAGCGCGGTCGCAGGGAAACGCCAGCACCTCGTCCAACCGCCGGGCATCGAGCTTGAGCATCAATAGCCGATCGAGGCCGAGGGCGACGCCGGCACAGTCCGGAAGGCCAGCCTGCAAAGCATCTATCAGCGCCTGGTCCAACGCCACGGGGTGCTGCCCCCGCTGTTCGCGCCGCCTCTGATCGTGTGCGAAGCGGCGCGCTTGCTCTGAGGCGTCGCTCAGCTCGTGAAACCCGTTGGCCAGTTCCACACCGCGCGCGTAGAGCTCGAATCGCTCGGCAAGTGGCGGGCTGCCCGGGCGCACGCGTGCAAGCGCGGCCTGCGAGGCGGGATAGTCATAGATGAAGCAAGGCCGCAAGGCCCCCAGGTTGGGCGCCACCACCTCGGCCATCAGCAGGTCCAGCCACAGATCGCGGTCCTCCTCCTGCGCGCGCGTGAGATCGCGGGGCAGGGCCACGCCGTGCTGGTGCAGACATGCCTTCAGCTCGCCACTCGGCGCGGTGCCGGCGTCCACGTCCGTGAAACGCCGCAGGGCTTCGCCGTAACTCAAGCGCTCGAACTCACTGGACTCGAGCTCCAGCACGTGCGCAATCAAGGCGGCGATTTCGTCCATCAGGGCGTGATGGTCGAATCCGGGCCGATACCATTCCAATAGCGTGAATTCCGGATTGTGCAGGCGCCCGATCTCGTTCGCGCGAAAAGCCCGGGCTATTTGGTAGATGGGGCCGCTGCCGGCGGCCAGCAGGCGCTTCATGGCGAATTCCGGTGAAGTCTGCAACCACAGCGTCCCCGCACCCGGAACGTCCAGCGGCGGCAGGCTCTCGACGTGGGGGTCCGGATTGGCGCCCGCTCCGAGCACCGGGGTCTCCACCTCCATCACGCCACGCTGCGCGAAAAAGCTTCGCACGCGCGCCAGCAACTCCGCCCGGGCGCGCAGCGCGCCGGCAGCCGCGGCAGGCCGCCACGGTCGCGTCACGGATCAACCCTTGGCGCGTGAGACGTACGCGCCGGAACGCGTATCCACCTTAAGCACCTCCCCCTCTTCGATGAAAAGCGGCACCTGCACGACAGCGCCCGTTTCCAGCGTAGCCGGCTTAGTGCCGCCGCTCGAGGTATCACCGCGCACACCCGGATCGGTTTCGGTGACTTTGAGCGTGACAAAGTTGGGCGGCTGTACGTCGATGGGTTTGCCGTTCCAGAGCGTTATCAAACACAAGTCCTGCTCCTTGAGCCACTTGGCATTGTCCCCCACCGCCGCGGCGTCGGCACCGATCTGCTCAAAGGAATCCGGATCCATGAAGTACCAGAACTGCTCGTCCGCGTAGAGGTACTGCATATGCACCTCCAGCACGTCGGCGGCCTCCACGGTATCGCCTGACTTGAAGGTGCGCTCGGTGACACGCCCATTAACCAGATTGCGCACCTTGACGCGGTTGAAGGCCTGGCCTTTGCCCGGCTTGACGAACTCGTTCTCAACGATGGCATAGGGCTCCCCATCCAAAATGATCTTGAGCCCGCCCTTGAACTGGTTGGTACTGATACTCGCCATAAAATCCCTTGTGGTCAGTGCGGCATTACACCGCGGCTGTCTCTGCCGTTAAAATCAAGGCAGCATTTTGCAATGCACGAGCGCGCACCTTAAGCGCACTTGATGTGAACATCGTATGATAGCGCGACTGTTGCACGAACTGCAGGGATATGGTGCCCCAACGCCGTTGAAGGACACGGATCATTGGCTGCGCCGGCCTGCGCCGCAGTTGTGTACGAGCGCCTGCCGGGTGCGTTGTGGGAAAGCCGCCCGCCCGCATACCCTCAGCCTCTGGGGCTGACGCGGTGGAGCCGGCGCACCGCGGAACTGGCTTGCCGGCCGGGAGAGGCATGGACCGCGTGGCCGCCGCTGGCGGCCGACATGGGCGGCGGCCTGGCGCGTGCGTGGGATTTGAACGGCCTTTTCCCACGATACATCCCGCCAGGAGGCGAGCGGCAGCGCAGGGGCCAGTGCGCGTGAGGCCGGACGACAAGGAGACCTGATGACGTCAACGGCGTACCGCCGGCTCTTGGTGATCGCTCCCACGCCCAAGGACAGCGAAGCCATCGCAGGCTATTTGCGTCAATCGGGCCAGCGCCTGCGCACGCAATGGTCCAGCAGCCTGGAGGACGCCCGTGCGCGCTTCGGCGACCAAGCACCTGATCTCATTTTATGCGCCGACGACGCGCTGCCCGAGGAGGTTGACAATCTGCTGCAGGCTTGTCGCAAGCGTGCGCCCATGACGCCTGTGCTCGTCGTCAGCGACGTACGGGACATGCAACGGTTGGTGCGCTACATGCGCCGCGGCGCACGCGACGTGGTGTCGCGGCACAATCTCGATCATCTGGGCATGGTGATCATCCGCGAACTACGGGGCTTTGCGCAGGCGCGTGCGCTGGCGCAAAGCCGGTTCCGCCTGCAGGAGCTGGAGACCCGCCACAGCGCGCTGATCGACGAAATCGGCGAAGCCGTCGCCCACATCCGCGCCGGCCGCCTCACCCATGCCAACCCGGCATTGGCCGAGCTTTTGGGCACGTCCGATGTGCATGCGCTGGAAGGCCGGCCCTTGACCGATCTGGCCACGGATACTTCCCGCGACGAGCTCTCCCGTACGTTGAGTGCGGTGCTCGAAACCGCCCAGCCGCAGCGTCTGACCCTCACGCTCAAGGGGCCGGACGCGCAGGCGGTGAGCCTTGCCTGCCAACTGCGGCCCGCCATCATCGAGGATGAGCGCGGCGTGGAGATGCTAGCCCGCACACAATCCGCTTCGGCGTCCGGCGTGCTCAGCGATATCGGCTCCCGCCAGGCTCTGTTCGAGCGGCTGGCGGAACTGGGAAGCCACGGCGCAGCCGGGGATGACGACGAGGCCGGGCTGATCGCGCTCGCGATCGATGGGTTCGACGCCATACAGCAGCGCCTCGGGCATGCGCTGGCGGATCGCCTGGCCGGCGAACTCGCCATGCGCCTGAAACAGGCGATACTGGCCGCCGAAGACGAGCTCTATGTATACGCGCCGCACTGCCTGATTTGGCTCGCCCGGCGCAACGAACCCGGCCAGATCAATACGGCGGCCGAGGCGGCGGCCAACACGCTGGCTGCCGAAGTGTTTCACCTCGATCGCCACTCCGTGCCCGTTACCACGAGCGTCGCCGTCCAGCCCCTGCCCGAAGGCGCATTTGACGCCAATGCGGCGCTACACGCATTGCTGAAGCGCGTGCGGGAATTGCAAAACCACGGAGGCAATGCGGGCGCGGCGCTGACCGCCGCCGACGCCGCCGGCGAATCGAGCGAAGATGCCGCCTGGGAAGAGCGGCTGCAACAAGCCCTGCGCCATGATCGCTTCTTTCTTGCGTTCCAGGCGATCGCCAGCCTGGAGGGACACAACACTAAGCTGTTCGATGTCTTCATACGCCTGGCCGGCCCCCAGAACAGGGAGGTACTGCCCGGCGCATTTATGCCTGCCGCCGAGCGACGTGGTCTGATGAAGCAAATTGACCGCTGGGTGTACCGCCACGCATTGGAGCTTCTGATGCGCGGTCAACAGCACGACCAAGGCTCGTGCTTATTCGTCAAGGTGTCGGAAAGCACTCTGTGTGACGCCAGCCTGATCAAATGGCTGACGGCCGAATTCAAGCGTACCGCGGTGCCGCCCCAGCAACTGGTGTTCGAGCTGCGCGAGGCTGCGGTACTGGCGCATCTGAGTGAGGCCAAGGCCCTGTCGAACGTGCTTGCACGCCTGGGCTGCGGCGTATGTCTGGACCATTTCGGCCGAGCTGCCGAATCCCCTTCGCTGATCCGGCACATCCGGCCGGGTTTCGTCAAGCTGACGCCGGCCCTGACGCGCACATTGATGGACGGCAAGCGCGACGACGCCCGTCTGCGCCAGCTCATGGAGACAACCCAGGCCTATCAGACCAAAACCATCGCGGAGCAAATTGAAAACGCAAGCGTTATGGCACTGCTGTGGCAACTGGGTGTCAACTACGTTCAAGGCAACTACGTGCAGCCCCCCGAGGCGATCCGCGCCGATCCCGGCGGCCCGCCCCGCTGAACGGGCCTCCTGGCGCTGCGGGGAACGAGCGATCGCACCCGGCCGGCCGGGCCGAAAAAGCGACGCGGCTCCGCCGTCTGGCTAGGGCATTGGCGGCCGTGTCAAAGACTGGTGCCGGGATTTCATGCGCCGCTTTCGTCTGCGGCGAGGCCGATACTGTTCACTTTCTGGAACCCGCGCGGCAACAATTGCCCGCGTTGGGCGCGCTGTCCCGCATAGCTGTCCAGATCAGCCGGCTTGAGTGTGAGCACCCGCTTGCCGGCATGGACCCGCACGCTCGACCCGGCGTCCAGCACGCATAGCCCCCGCAGGCGTTCGCCGCGGGCAAGCTGCATGAGCTTGTTGCCCTTGCCCCGCACCAACTGCGGCAGCTGCTCGAGCGCGAACACCAGCAGCCGGCCGCTAGTGCTCACCACCGCCACACGTTCGCAGTCCTCGGTCACGGGGCCCGCCAGCAGGACGTCGGCCCCTTTGGGCAGGGTCAGCGCAGCCTTGCCCGCACGGTTACGGCCCTCCAGGTCGCTCAGACGCGTGACGAACCCGTAACCGGCGTCACTTGCGAGCAGATAGCGCTGTCCGCCGTCTCCCAGCAACACCGCCCGGAAGCGCGCCCCGTCGGGAGGATTCACACGCCCCGCGAGCGGCTCGCCCTGACCGCGCGCCGACGGCAGGTTGTGCGCGGACACCGTGTAGGACCTGCCGGTGGAATCCAAGAAGACCAGTACTTGGTTGCTGCGCCCTTTGGCAGCCATCAAAAAGCCGTCGCCCGCCTTGTAGGTAAGCGTGTCCGGATCGACGCTATGGCCTTTCGCGGCGCGTACCCAGCCACGCTGGGAGAGAACCACTGTAATCGGCTCAGCCGGGATCAAGGCCTGCTCGTCGATGGCTCGCGCCGGGCCGTGTTCCACCAACTGCGAACGGCGTGCATCCCCGTAGCGTTTCGCATCGGCGCGTATCTCTTCGCCTACCAGCGCCTTAAGCCGTTCAGCGTCGCCCAGGATGGCTTCCAGGCGTTGCCGCTCCGCCTGCAGCTCATCCTGCTCGCCGCGGATCTTCACCTCCTCGAGCCGCATGAGGTGGCGCAAGCGCAGGTCCAGGATAGCGTCCGCCTGCACCTCGGTAAGCCCGAATCGGCTCATCAGCACCGGCCGCGGCTCATCCTCGGTGCGAATGATTTGGATAACCTCGTCGATATTGAGATAGGCGACGAGCAGCCCTTCGAGCAGATGCAGCCGCGCGGCCACCTTGTCCAGCCGGTAGCGCAGGCGCCGACGTACGGTCTCGGTACGGAAGGTGAGCCATTCGGAAAGCAGCTCCTTCAAGCCCTTCACCCGCGGGCGCCCGTCCAGGCCGATCACGTTGAAATTGACCCGGTAACCTTTCTCCAGGTCTGTGGTGGCGAACAGGTGAGCCATCAGCTGCTCGACGTCCACACGGTTCGAGCGCGGCACGATCACCAAGCGGGTGGGATTCTCGTGGTCCGACTCGTCCCGCAGGTCTTCCACCATGGGCAGCTTCTTGGCGCGCATCTGGGCAGCAATCTGCTCCAGCACCTTGGCGCCGGAGACCTGATACGGCAGCGCGGTGACGATGACATCGCCGCCTTTCTCCCGTTGCCAGCGGGCGCGCGAGCGGACCATGCCGCCCCCGGTGTCGTAAAGACGCAACAACTCGGACCGCGGCGTAATGATGTCCGCTTCGGTGGGGAAGTCCGGTGCCGGCAGATGTTCGCACAGCTCGCCGACGCCCGCCTCCGGATTCTCCAGCAAGTGCCCGGCGGCGGCCGCCACTTCGCACAAGTTGTGCGGCGGAATGTCCGTGGCCATGCCCACGGCAATACCGGTGGCGCCGTTGAGCAGTACGTTCGGCAGGCGCGCCGGCAGCACCGTGGGCTCCTCGAGGGTACCGTCGAAGTTTGCCGACATATCGACCGTGCCCTGCCCCAGCTCGGAGAGCAGCAGGTCCGCATAGCGTGTCAGCCGCGCCTCGGTATAGCGCATGGCGGCGAAGGACTTGGGATCGTCCGGGGATCCCCAGTTGCCATGTCCGTCCACCAGCGGGTAACGGTAAGAGAACGGCTGGGCCATCAACACCATGGCCTCGTAGCAGGCGGCATCACCGTGCGGATGGAACTTGCCGATGACATCGCCCACCGTGCGCGCCGCCTTCTTGGGCTTGGCGCCCGCCCCGAGACTGAGCTCGAACATGGCGTAGATGATGCGACGTTGCACCGGCTTAAGACCGTCGCCCACGTGCGGCAGGGCGCGGTCCAGCACCACATACATGGAGTAGTCGAGATACGCTTTCTCGGCGAACTGGCGCAGCGCCATGCGCTCCACGCCGTCAAAGCCGAAGCTGATCTGATCGCTCATGGGTTTGACTTGAATGCGACGAAGGAATCGGACATGACAGCGTTCACGTCAGCGCGTCCACCTCGGCCAGATCGCCCTTGGACTCCAGCCACGCGCGGCGGTCGGCGGCGCGGCGTTTGGCGAGCAGCATGTCCATAAGCTCGTCCACAGCCGCCTCGTCATCCAGCGTAAGCTGGACCAGGCGCCGCGTCTCCGGCGCCATGGTGGTCTCACGCAACTGCACCGGATCCATCTCCCCCAACCCCTTAAAGCGCGTGACCGCGACCTTGCCGCGCAGCTTCTCGGCCTCCACGCGGTCCAGTATGCCGTCGCGCTCGGGTTCGTCCAACGCGTAGAAGACCTGTTTGCCAACGTCGACGCGATACAGGGGCGGCATAGCGACGAAGACGTGGCCAGAGGCCACCACGGGCTGGAAATGGCGCACGAACAACGCGCACAGCAAGGTGGCGATATGCAGCCCGTCCGAATCGGCGTCGGCGAGAATGCAGATCTTGCCGTAGCGCAGCTTATCGAGACTGGCCACGCCAGGCTCCACCCCGATCGCCACCGCAATGTCGTGGATCTCCTGCGAAGCGAGCACCTGCCCGGGCTCGACCTCCCAGGTGTTGAGAATCTTGCCGCGCAACGGCATCACCGCCTGAAAATCACGGTTACGCGCCTGCTTGGTTGATCCGCCAGCCGAGTCTCCTTCCACCAGGAACAGTTCTGTTCGCGCCGGATCGTCGGAGACGCAGTCTGCGAGCTTGCCCGGCAGAGCCGGGCCGGAGACCACTTTCTTGCGCACCACCTTTTTGGCCGCACGCGCCCGTGCCTGGGCTTTGCCGATGACGTGCTGGGCCAGATGATCGCCGCTCTCGGTGTGCTGGTTCAGCCACAGGCTGAAGGCGTCCTTGACCGCACCGGAGACGAACGGTGCGCATTCGCGCGAGCTCAGGCGCTCCTTGGTCTGGCCGGAGAACTGCGGATCCTCCAGCTTGACCGAGACCACATAACTCAAGCCCTCCCAGACATCCTCGGGTGCGAGCTTGAGACCGCGGGGCAACAGGTTGCGGAATTCGCAGTATTCACGCAGCGCTTCGGTCAGCCCGGCGCGCAACCCGTTGACGTGCGTGCCCCCCTGCACCGTGGGAATCAGGTTGACGTAGCTCTCGGCCACGCCGTCTCCGCCCTCCGGCAACCATAGCAATGCCCAGTCCACGGTTTCGCGCCTGCCCTCCAGGCTCCCCGTGAAAGGCTCGTCGGGGACGGCGGGCGCCTCACCCACCGCCTCGTGCAGATAATCGCGCAGCCCGCCCTGGTACTGCCAGGTCAGAGACTCACCGCGCTGCTCGTCGTCGAGATGGACGATCAGGCCGGGGCACAATACCGCCTTGGCCCGCAGTACGTGGTCCAGGCGCTGGCGGGCGAAGCGCGGCGAATCGAAATACGCCGGATCGGGCCAAAAACGCAGCCTCGTGCCCGTGCGGTTACGGCCCACGCTGCCCACCGGCTCCAAACCGCCCTGCGGATCCCCGTTGGCGAACTGCATGCGGTACTCGTGGCCGCCGCGCCATACGGTGATCTCGAGGCGCGCCGAGAGCGCGTTCACCACGGATACGCCCACCCCGTGAAGCCCGCCGGAGAAACGGTAGTTGTTGTGCGAGAACTTGCCGCCCGCGTGCAGGCGCGTGAGAATCAGCTCAACGCCCGAGACGCCGTGTTCCGGGTGAATATCCACCGGCATCCCGCGACCGTCGTCGGTGACCTCCAGCGAGCCGTCCTCATACAGCGTGACGTCGATACGCTTGGCGTAACCCGCCAGCGCCTCGTCCACGCCGTTGTCGATCACCTCCTGGGCCATGTGGTTGGGCCGGGAGGTATCGGTAAACATGCCGGGGCGCTTGCGCACGGGCTCCAGCCCGCTCAGCACCTCTATCGCCGAGGCGTCGTAGATTCCTGTCATGCGAGTCTCATTCCGCAGCACCGTGGCGTCAAGGCGCTGCAAGTTAAGCGAGCAACGGGTAAAGGATCAAGAACGGCAGGCGGGATCCGCTGATCCTGCGCACGCGCCAGCGCAGCAGCCGGGCTGTGCCTGCGCGCTCCCTGGCCTTACTTGCCGAGCGTCAGCGTACAGATCGCCCCGGGCTCGTCCACACGCAGCACCAGGCTTTCGCTCACGAAAAGCTGATAGTGGATTCCGTCCTGACCCGCATATCCGGTGCGCAAATCCTGCCCTACGAGCAGCGGCCCGGTGCGCGGGTCGATCAGCGCACCGCCCTTGATCGGCGCTTTCAAAACGCCGCGCTCGCACAGGCGCCGGATGTGAGAGAGCTGCAGCATGTCCGTGCCTTCGTAGCGGCGGAACAGCGCATTGTACAGCGCCGGCTCGAGCACCAGTGCGTAGGGTCCGAAGAAGCCTGCCTGGTCGAGCGCCGTCGCCGCCTTGATCAGGTCGTCCAAAGGCGCCTGCGCGGACTGCGTCCAGTCGTGCAGCTTGACGTCGCCTCGTCCCTTGGCCGTGAGCAGACCGGCGAGGTGGAAATCGGGCTGGCCGTAATAGACGAACTCTTCCTCGCGGCGCGCCACCGCCTCGGCAGCGCCTTCGACGGGCGCCAGGTTCAGAGGCTGTCCCAGGCTCTCGGCCGCTTCCAGCCGCCGGATGCTGAGCTTGAAGCTCTTGCGCAGCATGGGGACCGAGATCGCCTGGCCGATCACCGCGCCTGCCTCATCCTCGGCCACCTGGCGGCAGAAGTCGTCTTCGCCGACCTCAATGGCGGTCAGGCCGACCCCAAAAGGCCCCTCCACTTGCAGGAACCGCCGCCCGGTCAGCACTTCGCGCGCCGCCGCCACCGCCGCGTCGTCTATGAGACGCCAAAGCTCCCGGCTGAAAGGTGCCTGCGCGCGATTGAGGTAATCCATGACATCACTCCTTGAGGGAACCGACGGTCATGCCGTTGTCGTCTTCCCCGCCACCGCCGGAGCCGGATGCGGTGGCTGCCTCCTCGGCGTCAAGAATATCGCCTTGAGTGAACAGGTACGTGCGGAGTTGTTGGTCGAACTGCGTGTGGTGGCGGCGCAGCCACTCCAGCGTCATGCAAAAGTGCTCGATCTCCTCGTTCATGTTGTGCAGCAGGATGGCCTTGAGCTGCTCGTCGCGGCAGGCATCCGAGCGCTGCCGGTACCAGTCGACCGCCTCGAGTTCCTCCTGCGCGGAAACGATGGCGCGATGCAGTTCCTTGGCCTCCTGGCTGATGAGCTCGAAGGGCTCATGGTAGCTAGCGCTTCCTCCTGCCATGAATTGCTCTCCTTGAATAGGGTTAAGCTCGCGCGTGTCAACGGTTTCCAGTATTCCACAGAGCCCTCGAGTTCGTCCATTCGCCTGACGCAGGCGCGACTTTGCAGGTAGACTAGCGTCTTCGGGCGGCAGCCCCGCCGGCTGGCTGGAGCTTTCTGGCGCGTGCACATGAGCGACGAAGACCAAGACCGCATCAGCGAATTTGAACGCTCCCTGGCGGAGCTGGAAGCACTCGTGGAACGATTGGAATCGGGCGAACTCACCCTGGAGGAGTCGCTGAACGAATTCGAGCGCGGCGTGCGCCTCTCACGCGCCTGCCAGGCGTCGCTCAAAGCGGCGGAGCTCAAGATAGAAGCTTTGCTGGATAAAGACGGCGAGACCTCGGTCGAGCCGTTCGACGCCGGCACCGACAACGACACCAAGAGCTGAACGGACGCCCGATGGAGTTTGCACAGCGCATCCCCGACTACCGCGAGCGCGTCGCCAAGACGCTGGACCACTGGCTTCCGAGTGAAGACGCCGCACCCCGACGCCTCCATGCCGCCATGCGTTATGCGGCCCTGGGGAGCGGCAAGCGCCTGCGTCCGATCCTCGTTTACGCCACCGGCGAGGCGCTGCAAATACCCCCCGGTGAGCTCGACGGTGCCGCCGCCAGCGTGGAACTGATTCATGCATACTCGCTGGTCCACGACGACCTCCCGGCCATGGACGATGACGACCTGCGCCGCGGCCGCCCCACTTGTCACAAGGCGTTTGACGAGGCCACGGCCATCCTCGTGGGCGATGCGCTGCAGACGCTGGCGTTCCAGGTTCTGGCTCAGGATCCGGCACTGCAAACCGATGCCGCGCATCGTTTGAACCGGGTTGCGCTGTTGGCGGAGGCAAGCGGGTCGCACGGCATGGTCGCAGGCCAGGCGATGGACCTGGCCGCTGAAGGTCAGGCGCTCACCCTGGAGGCGCTGGAGCGGCTGCATCGTCACAAAACCGGCGCCCTGATCCGCGCATGTGTATTGCTGGCCTGTGAGAGCGGCCGCGGCGTCGATGAGGAGGCGCGCGCCAACCTGGACCGCTACGCCCAGTGCATCGGCCTCGCCTTCCAGATTCAGGACGATATCCTCGATATCGAGGGCAGTACGGAAACGCTGGGCAAGACCCAAGGGGCCGATGTCGCCCACGACAAAGCGACCTTCCCGGCGCTGCTGGGCCTGGAGGGCTCGCGCGAGCGCGCCCGTGCGCTGATCGCCGAAGCGCACGAGGTGCTGGGGACATTCGCCAGCGAGGCTGAGGCATTGCGCTGGCTGGCCGATTTCGTCGTCGAGCGGGGCTACTAGGCACCCGCCCGTTGCGGAGCCGCGGCCACTCGATCGAACGCGCGTGCGCTGGCGCAGGCCAGCCATAAGCCAAGCGGGCCGGGACCGGGGATAGGTCCAGCCAACATCAAAAGCAGGCCCGGCGAGGCCGGGGGCTCCCGTGCGTCAACGGCGCCCGCACATCGTTCGCCCAGCTCTGAACGGAGAAAGCCGGCGCCAAGCATGTTGGCGTTCTCAAGCCTCCAGCCCGTGCGCACGTTGCCCGCAAGCGTGGGTATGCAAGGCTGGCGCAGTGGCATGCCGGGTCTCGGCCGCAGTCCCATCTTCCTCCCCGAACCAGCCCAGGCGCGAGCGCAGCCGGACCACTTCGCCGACGATGAGGATGGCCGGCCCCGTCACGTTGCGGCGCGCAGCCTCCGCGGGCAGCGTGGACAAACTCGCCGCCGCCACGCGCTGGCGCGGGCACGTGCCCTGCTCGACCAGCGCCGCCGGATGGGCGTCGCCGAGCCCGTGGCGGCTCATTTCACGGCAGATTTCAGCGAGCGACGCCAGCGCCATATAGAACACCACGGTCTGCCCCTGTCGGGCGAGGCTCGCCCAGTTCAGCGCCAGATCGCCGTCCCGGCGCCGATGGCCGGTGACGAACACGCAGGCTTGCGCACAGTCGCGGTGCGTGAGCGGAATACCTGCATACGCTGCGCAGCCGGAGGCCGCGGTAATCCCCGGCACGACCTCGAAGGCAATCCCTGCGCCGGCCAGGTACTCGATCTCCTCACCGCCGCGCCCGAAGACGAACGGGTCGCCGCCTTTCAGGCGCAGCACCCGCTTGCCTTCACGCGCGAGGCGCACCATCAGCGCATTGAGCTGCTCCTGTGCCACGCTGTGGGAACGACGGCGTTTGCCGACGAATACCCGCTCGGCATCGCGGCGCACCAGGTCGAGCACGCTTTCGGACACCAGGCGATCGTAGAGCACTACGTCGCAGCGCTGCATCAACCGCAGTGCCTTCACGGTGAGCAGATCCGGATCCCCCGGGCCCGCGCCGACCAGATAGACCACGCCGGCGGGCTGGCGAACCCGGCCGTGGTGGGTCAGCAATGCCTCCAAAGCGGCAGCCGCCCCTGCCATATCGCCGGCAAGCGCGCGCCGCGCGGGCGGCCCGTCAAACGCGCTCTCCCAGAAGCGCAACCTTAGGCGCCCACTGGTGAGCACCGCCTGCACGCGCTGGCGGTAGCGCCCGGCGAGTTCGGCTACGCGTCCGGCAGTGCTCGGCACCAGGGCCTCGATGCGTGCTCGCCAGTAGCGCGCCAGCACGGGTGCGTTGCCGCCGCTGGCGACCGCAATGACCAGCGGCGAGCGGTCCACGAGCGCGGGCATGATGAATGAGCACAGCGCGGGGGTGTCGACCACATTGACCGGGATCCCGCGCGCCTTGCAGGCATGGGCAACATCGGCGTTAAGCGCCGCGTCGTCGCTCGCCGCGATCACGATCTTCACGCCAGAGAGTTGGGACGGCGCGAACCGCTCGGCACGGTGATCCACATCACCCGTGTGCACGCGCTCGCACAGGGCCGTACCCAGCGCCGGGGCGATGACCGTCACGCGCGCGCCCGCACGGCACAGGGCTTCGGCCTTGCGCGCCGCCACTTTGCCACCGCCGACCACCAGCGCACGTTGGCTTTGCAGGCGCAGGAATATGGGCAAGTACTGCATTTCTGCGCTTAGGCCGAACGCCGCGCCGCCGCGGACTGCAGACCGTACCGAGGTGGCTCGCGGCGATGCCGCCGCCGGCGCACGGCGAGCACAGCCTGACCCGCCCAAAATTCCGTCGGCGCCCCGGCCCCAGCGATGGTCCGCATTTCCTCCGCGCCCTCGGCAGACATTCGGCGCTACGGTAACAGCGCGGCCTTTTAATAAAAAGGAATGCTTAACTATAATTTAATAACGTGCCTGCATATGTTGGGATCGACGCCGGTGTGAAACTGAGACAGCTCCACTACATTTACGAAGTTGCCCGCCAGAACCTGAACATCACCGCAGCGGCCGAGCAGCTGTTTACCAGTCAGCCCGGGATCAGCAAGCAAATACGCCTGCTGGAAGAGGAACTGGGCACCCAGATCTTCGCGCGCAACGGCAAACACCTGACCGAGATAACACCCGCAGGGCGCCGGATTCTCGAAGTCGCCACGCGTATGTTGCAGGAGGAACGCAACATCAAAAGCGTGGCCAGCGAGTTCAGCGAAACGGACAGGGGCTCATTGAGTCTGGCCACCACGCACACCCAGGCCCGTTACGCCCTGCCCGCCACCGTGCAGGCTTTCAAAACCAAGTACCCGCACGTCACGCTGCACATCCATCAGGGCGCGCCGGCGCAAATCGCGGAATGGGCCGCTCAAGGCGACGTGGATTTTGCGATCGCAACCGAGGCGCTGGAACACTTCGAGGAACTGGTGATGCTGCCGTGCTATCACTGGAACCGCTGCATCCTCACGCCACCGGACCACCCCTTGACCGAGCTGCCGCGCCTGACGCTGGCAGCCATCGGCGAACATCCCATCGTGACCTATACCTTCGGCTTCACCGGGCGATCGCAGCTCGATCGGGCTTTCCACGAGGCCGGGGTCATGCCCAACGTAGTGCTCACGGCCGTCGATGCCGATGTCATCAAGACCTATGTGCGGCTGGGTATGGGCGTGGGGATCGTGGCCAACATGGCTTTCGACGCGCACGAAGACACGGGCCTGGTGGCACTGCCCGCCGACCATCTGTTCGAACACAGCACCACCCACATCGGCTTTCGCCGCGGCAGCTTTCTCCGAGGCTACATGTTCGACTTCGTGCACATGTTTGCCCCGCACCTGAATCCGAGCGTGGTGCAAAAGGCGGCCGCGCTGGCATCCAAGGAAGAACGCCATGCGCTCGCGGGCACGCTATGGCAGGCGCTGCCCATGCGCTAGCAGCTCGACTTATTCACGCCGTAGCGCGGGCCGAACATGGCGGTGCCCCTCAAAGCGCTAGGCCGTGTCGATGGTTGCCTGGCCGCCGAGATAAGCACGCAACGCCTCGGGGATGTGGATGCGGTGGCCCTCGTCCTGGAAATTCTCCATCAAAGCCACCAGCGCTCGTCCCACGGCGAGACCGGATCCGTTTAGCGTATGCACCGGCTCCGGTCTGGCGCTGTCGGGGTTGCGCCAGCGCGCCTGCATGCGCCGGGCCTGAAACGCCTCGAAGTTACTGCACGAGGAAATCTCGCGGTAGCGGCGCTGGCTCGGCATCCACACTTCCAGATCGTAGGTCTTGGCGGCTGAGAACCCCAGATCACCGCCGCACAAGGCGACCACCCGGTACGGCAGACCCAGCCGCCGGAGCACGGTCTCGGCATGGCCGGTGAGTTCCTCCAGCACCTGGTATGAGCGGGCGGGCTCGACGATCTGAACCAGCTCGACTTTTTCGAACTGGTGCTGGCGGATCATGCCGCGCGTATCCTTGCCGTAGGCGCCCGCCTCGGCGCGGAAGCACGGGGTGTGCGCCACGCGCTTCACGGGAAGCGCGTCGGGCCCCAGAATGACGTCGCGCACCAGATTGGTGAGCGGCACCTCCGCCGTGGGGATCAGGTAATAGCCCTGCTCGCCTGCCAGCGCGAACAGGTCTTCGGCGAACTTCGGCAGCTGCCCGGTACCCTGCATGCTCTGCGCATTGACCACGTACGGCACGTACGTTTCCCGGTAACCGTGCTCTTGTGTATGCAGGTCGAGCATGAACTGAGTCAGGGCCCGATGGAGACGCGCCAAGACGTCTTCAAGCACCACGAAGCGCGACCCGGTGATCTTGGCCGCGGCGGCGAAATCCATCATGCCCAGGCGCTCCCCCAGATCCACATGATCCCAGGGCTCGAAGGCGAGGTGCGTGGGCTCGCCCCAATGGCGCACGGGGCGGTTGTCGGTTTCGTCGGCCCCTTCGGGCACGCTTTCATGGGGTAGGTTGGGAATTTCCAGGAGAAAGCGCGAGAGCTGCGCCTGCACCTCTTCCAGATCGCCCTGCGCCTGCTTGAGCGTGTCACCCAAACGCCCCATTTCAGCGGTCAGCGGCGCGATGTCTTCACCCGCGGCCTTTAGCCGCCCGATCTCCTTGGAGCGGCTGTTGCGCGCTTGCTGCAGATCCTGGACCCGCACCTGCAGGTCCCGGCGGCGCTGGTCCAAGGCTTCAAAGCGGGAGCGGTCAAACTCAAAGCCGCGACGCGCGAGTTGGGCCTGCACCGTGTCCAATTGCGTGCGCAGGCGCTTGGGATCGAGCATACGGAGCTCCTAAACGCGGCCCCGGAACGGCGGGCGGTTGGGGTGATCCAGGCGAACACGGCCGTACCGGCGCAGTGAATTTGCGAGCGCTGCATTATACCCAATCGACCCAATGCCGGCCCGGCCCAGCATTGTCCAATGAGACGTGAGCCTGAGCGAGGGGAGCGAATCCAAGCACAGATGAGCCTGAGGGCGGCCTGGAGTTTGAGATCATGGAGGCATGATCATGAAACTCCACACTCAGGGAC